>Ga0209383_1000050_pt1 | contig 73840 bp, 65 predicted proteins | sample CoawatmetaG02DNA_FD_187510 | JGI IMG/M metagenome (GOLD analysis project Ga0209383, IMG submission 187510) | Marine microbial communities from the West Antarctic Peninsula - Coastal water metaG029-DNA (SPAdes) (version 2) | ecosystem: Environmental > Aquatic > Marine > Coastal ...
CGAAGTTATTCAAAGCCTTAGAAAACTGCTGAGTGACGTAATGTGACTCCGCCAACCAATATTGAGCATTGTCTGCCAGCTCACTGCCCGGGAATGCGCTCAGAAACTGCAGGAATGCCGACGCCGCAGGCTCGTAATGTTGCTTCTTGAGGAGCTCGAAAGCCGCCTGATAATTATCGCGATCCGATCCGCCCAGCACCGGTAACTGGCCAGAGGCCAAAATACTGCCGTCCATAACACTGATCGAATTACGCGCTTTAATTGACGTCTCCAGCTCCTGAATTCGCATATCGAGATCCACGTACAACTGTCGTTGTCGCTCTATCATGCCTTCAGTGCTGTGCTCCAGCTCTTCAACACGGCCCTGCATCTCGTCACCACGGCGTTCAGCCGCACCAACCCGCCGAGTAAGATTGACCAGACCCTGATTCTTCACGACCCGCTCGATACCCTGTAATCGCCGCTCGAGCTCCGTGAGCTTAATCAAAGCAGGATCTTCGGCGGGCGGCGTCACCGCACAACCGCTGAGAATCAACGCTGCTGACAGCATGAGGAGCGTCTTATTTTTTAATAAAATCATATCAGCTCGAATCGACTAATTCGTATACTTGATCTCAGCACGACGATTCTGCGCGTAATCGCTGTCAGATCCGCCCATCGACCCCGGTCGCTCTTCACCAAAACTGACCGTCTGAATTTGCGATGCATTAACGCCCTGAATCATGAGTATTTGGCGTACAGCCTGCGCACGACGCTCTCCAAGGCCAATATTGTATTCACGCGAGCCGCGCTCATCAGCGTGGCCTTCAAGGCGCACATTGTGGAGTGAGTTTTGGCTCAATTGAATTGCGTGGCCCGAAAGTAGATCCTGGTCCTCGGCCCGAACTGCAGATGAATCAAAGTCAAAGTAGATGACGCTACCGAGCATTTCGTCGGCTTCGTCGGCTTCGGCGGCTTCGTCGAAGTACTCTCCATCACCCATACCATCACCGCCAATACCCGAGGTATAGGCGCCATCATTGGAGCCGCCGTAGGTGGTATCAGTTGGCTCCGGATCTGGAACGGGTGTCGACGAACAGCCGACCAGAAGCACGGACAGTACTGCAATTGCGGACATTTTATAATAAGACATAGCTAAACCCTTTAGCGAATTAATTTATTAAAAATCAATAATTAATGAATGGTAATTAAAGTAAGTTCTGTGATCAAAACCTTTCGAAGGGTGACCAAACCGGCTCACGTATATCCCCTCGCCCTGATGCCATCTTTTGTCGAATCAGCCCATCGGCCGACACGGTCTCCAGCACTCCGTCACCACCTCGCCTCGTCGCGTAAATCAAAATATCGCTGTTCGGGGCGAAACTCGGCGACTCGTCTTGCTGGCCTGATGACAGTACCAGCAAATCCTTGCGCTCTAAATTCATAATCGCAATACGGAAGTTACCACGATCATTGTGCACCATTGCCAGCCGTGTACCGTCAGGCGACAGCCGCGGTCGCGCATTATAACTCCCTTCGAAGGTGACGCGCTCGGGTGATCCGCCGCTTACCGATACTCGATACACCTGCGGACCACCACTTCTGTCGGACGTAAAGTATATGTATCGACCATCTGGCGACCAGGCGCCTTCTGTGTCGATCGCTCTGTGGGTCGTTAATCGCTTAGTCTGGCGCGATGCAATGTCCAACACGTAAATATCAGGATTTCCGTTAATCCCACCCAGTGTAATCAATAATTTACGCCCATCCGGTGAAAATGCCGGCGCACCGTTGATCCCGGGTTTATTCGAGACCTGAAATCGGTTTCCTGATCGCAGGGTCTGGACAAATATTGATGATTTGGAGCCCTCAAAGGACACATACGCCAATTGGCGGCTATCAGGCGACCACGCGGGAGACATGATTGGGTCCTTGCTCTCCACGATCGTGTAGTCGTTCTCACCGTCCTGATCAGACACAATCAGTGAGTAGAGACGTCCATCGGGCTGTTGCTCGGCAGTTACATAGGCGACCTTGGTGCCGAAAACGCCTTTGATTCCCGTTAACTTCTCATAAATCATATCCGCAGCGCGGTGTGCCGCTGCGCGCATCGTTGCACGCGTGGCAGGCATGCGGAATCCGATCAGTTGCTTGCGCCGGAAAGTATCAAACAGCTGAAATTGAAGTGTATAGGCATCCGAACCCCGCTGCTGAATGAGTTTTCCGACCACGACAGCTTCGACACCAAGGACGCTCCAGTCGGCAAAATCAACATCTGCACCGTCGGTAGGCTTCTGCAGCATGTCGTTTTCGGCCATCGGCGCAAAGCGCCCACTGCGCAGTAGATCGCCCTTGATCACTGCGCTGATATCAAGTGGCGCACCGGGTGAAATGACCTCAAAGCCAAACGGCACAATGGCGATGGGTGTCGGTTGAGAGACGCCCTGAACGTCGATAACGAGCTCGGCGAAAGCCGTCGTTGTCACAAATATCAGGATAATCAGTAGTCTCGTGAAATTTTTCAGCAAGTTAATCTCATATTTTTTTTAAATCAGTCTCATTGTCGAATACTTAAGTTTAGCAAGATGTTCCTATCGAACAGACTCGGATCGGAGGGCTCCGGTAAGGGAGAGGAATTACGAACCGCCGCTTCAACGGAACGTTTGACCGCATCGTCACCATTGCACGACAGAATCGTCACGCCGGTGACATCGCCGCCGGGAATTTGCTGTACCCGAACGGAACACTCAAGTTCCGTACCAGCACTGGCTGGTGCATTCCAGTTTCTCTCGATTTTCTGCCTGATCATAGTCATATACACGGCCAGCTCACCAGAATTGACTGCAGCGAGACGATTTGACTCAGCATCAATCTCCATCTGGCGCTCTTCGGCCTCCAGCTCCTTTCGAATTCGTTCGTTTTCATCACGTTGTCGCTGAATGTCTTCCAGGCGCTTACGCTCTGCGCCCTTTCGCTCGCGCTCTTTACGCTCTTCTTCGTTTTTCTTGCGCTGCGCCTGCTTGCGCTTCTCCTTGATTCGATCAGCCTCTTTCTGCTGGCGAATTTTTTCGAGTCGCTCTTTTTCGATAAACGCATCTTCAATTCGCTTTTCTTCTTCAGCTTGCCGACGCAGCTCTTCAGTGTTGTCAGGTTCCGACTCGAGCTCGGGTTCCTCTATAGTGGGTTCAGGTTCAGGCTCTGGTTCTTTCTTCGCAAGCGGTTTCGGCACCTCGGGAATTTCTGTCACCAGTGTCGCGTGAATCGCCATCGGTGTAATTTGTTGTGGTCGAGACCAGTCAAACGCGACCAACATCGACGCGAGCAGCACGACATGAAGAATTATCGCCAGACTGATTGGAATAAAATTATTACTGTCTCGAGCCACTACTCGAACTACTCTGGTATCGGGTAACTGTCGAGCGGATCAGTCACGAATCCAATATTCAGAGCACCGCCTTGCTGTAACAGGACCATTGCGGCGACGACGTTACCGTAGGGCACTTCCCTGTCGGCTTTGACGAGAATGGGAGTATCAGGTCGATTCCGAAGTACCGCCCCAACCCTGGCTACCACTTGCTTGCCGGTCGCTGGCTCATCTTCGTCTTCACCGACGTTGATATAGAGATTGCCCATAGCATCAACACTCAAAACCAGCGGTTGATGGTTCGAAACACTTTCGATCGGCTCAGAACTCGCTTTCGGCAAATTCACTTCTATGCCTTGCGTCAGCAGCGGTGCCGTCACCATAAATATGACTAGCAATACCAACATCACATCGATGTATGGCACAACATTAATCTCGCCCATCAACTTGCGTTTTTGTAATGGCGTGGCCATTTCAGCCTTCCTGCTTGGCGCGGGCGTGACGTTGCAGGATGCTTGAGAATTCCTCCGTAAATCCGTCGTAACGGTATTCGATACGAACCACCTTGTCAGCGTAGCGGTTGTAAGCAATGACCGCAGGAATTGCTGCGAACAGACCCATAGCCGTGGCTATTAAGGCTTCTGCGATCGGCGGTGCAACGACTGCCAATGTCGCAGATTGAACATTTGCGAGCCCCATGAAAGCGCCCATGATTCCCCAGACGGTGCCGAACAAGCCAACATACGGACTGGTCGAGCCAATCGTCGCCAATGTTGCAAGACCGTGCTCCAGTCGATCGACTTCACGCATTTGAGCAACACGCATAGCGCGTCGACACTCTTCTACGACCTTGTCGGTGCTGCTTTCGCCCGATTGCATTGCACGGTTGAACTCGCGAAAGCCTGACTCGAATATTCCTGCCATTCCGATGCTGCCGCCCTTGGCGCGAGTAACGCTGCTATACAGGGTATTCAGGTCCCCCCCTGACCAGAACGCAGCTTCGAATTCGTCTGACGCATCCTTTGTTCGACGAATTAACCGGCGCTTTGTAAAGATGATGCTCCAGGAGGAAATCGAGGCCCCTAACAGCAAAAGCATTACTATTTGCACGGGCATACTGGCTTCCCAGAGGAGGCTTATGACTGACATATCTGCATTCATGATGGATCTTCCTCAAAAAATGTACTGGGTATGCGCTTCGGTTTCATCGTGTCGCCAGTAAGGTGCGCGGCCGCAGTGCTGCCTTGTGCATCTGCGTCTTCGCAATAAACGCGCACCGGCAACTCGAAGGGTTTAGTTGTCAAGCAGTAGCTCCTCGTTCGAAGATGAGGTCGGCGGTTTCAAGCCAAAATGAAGGTAAGCATTCTTGGTTGCCATCCGACCCCTCGCCGTCCGCATCATGAAGCCCTGCTGTATCAAGTAGGGTTCCAAAACGTCCTCGATAGTTCCACGCTCTTCGCCGATCGCCGCCGCGAGACTATCGATACCGACCGGACCGCCATCAAATTTTTCGATAATAGTTTTCAATAGTCGCCTGTCCATTGCGTCGAATCCGTGCGGATCCACTTGCAAAACATCCATGGCCTCTGCAGCAATTTTTCCGGTGACGACGCCATCGCCTTTGACCTCTGCAAAATCCCGAACCCGCCGTAACAATCGATTAGCGATTCGTGGCGTACCACGCGAACGAGTTGCGATCGCTTTCGCGCCCTTGTCTTCTATTGGTAGATGCAAAATACCGGCCGAACGATGCGTAATGCCTTCAAGATCGTCCGCTGAATAAAACTCCAAGCGTTGCACTATGCCGAAGCGATCGCGTAATGGAGATGTCAGCAATCCAGCACGAGTGGTCGCACCCACCAGCGTAAACGGCGGCAGATCAAGTTTTATCGATCGTGCAGCAGGCCCTTCGCCGATCATGATATCCAGCTGGAAATCTTCCAATGCCGGATACAGTACTTCTTCAACGATAGGGCTAAGGCGGTGTATCTCATCCACGAATAGAACATCATTGGGCTCGAGATTGGTCAGAATCGCGGCGAGATCACCTGGTCGCTCAAGCACCGGACCTGACGTTTGACGCAATGCGACACCCATTTCATTGGCGATAATATGTGCCAAAGTTGTCTTGCCGAGTCCTGGTGGCCCGAAGATAAGGACGTGATCCAGCGCCTCTTCGCGTCGACGTGCGGCTTCAATGAAGACACTCATCTGCTGATTCACACTGGGTTGACCGCGATAATCCTCGAGCGTTTTCGGGCGAATAGCCCGATCGAGGGCCTTATCTTCGCTAACTGCATCCGCGCTCGTCAGGCGGTCATGTTCCACATTGCTCATTTACTTCGCTGCCTGCCTGAGTGCTAATCTGATGATGTCTTCGGTTGATTTCTCGTCGACATCCAGTTTCGCGATCAGGTTATTTACTTCTTTGGGTTTGTATCCGAGTGCAACCAACGCATCGATCGCCTCGCTACGCGCGCTTGCCTCGACACCGAACGGCGCCGCTGCGCCGCCACCATGAGCTGCCGCGTCAATTCGGTCGCGCATTTCAATGATGAGGCGTTCGGCGGTTTTTTTGCCCACGCCAGGAATCTTCGACATCGACGCAGTGTCTTCAAGTTCGACGCAGCGGCGGAAATCATTCGTCGACATCGCCGAGAGAATACCCAATGCCAATTTTGCGCCCACACGATTGACCTTCAGCAACGTTCGGAACATCAGGCGTTCGTCTTCAGTTGAAAAGCCGTAAAGGATTTGTGCGTCTTCGCGAACCAGAAGATGGGTATACAAGAACAAGTCCGAGCCAAGCTGTGGCAATTCCAGGAACGTCGACATCGGCGTTTCTACCTCATAACCGACACCGCTGCATTCGATAACGACCTGCGGAGCCAGCTTCAATGCCAATCGTCCCCGTAGAGAACCAATCATCTCGCACCCGCTATGGCTTTGCCAGTACCCAACTGTGCCTGGATGCGACGTTGGTGGCCATGGCACAGCGCCGCCGCGAGTGCGTCGGCGGCATCCTCGGCGGGCGTACCGTCAAGACTTAGAATTTGCACGATCATGTGCTGTACTTGCTCCTTGGTCGCAGCTCCAGTGCCAACAACTGCCTGCTTGATTGCCCGAGGCGCATATTCGTATATCTCAAGTCCGTATTCAAAGGTTGCACAAATCGCTGCCGACCGGGCATGTCCGAGTTTCAACGCGCTGCCGGCATTCTTGTGCATGAATACGCTCTCGACAGCCACAATGTCAGGTCGATATTCGCCAACAATGTCGCGAATGGAATCAAATATTTGTTTGAGTCTGTCCGCGAAGGCTCCATCGATGCTTTTGACGGTTCCGCTCGCAACGTATTCTGCTTTGTTCCCATCAAAATCAACGACGCCAAAGCCCGTCAGGCGGGAGCCCGGATCGATTCCGAGTATGCGTCGTCTTGTAGTCAAAGCTGCCTCAAATCTGCGCCAATACGTCTTCGCTGATATCAGCGTTACTATAAACCTCCTGGACATCATCCAGGTCTTCTAGCGCGTCGAGCATCTTGATCATCGAGTCGGCTTCTTTCACACCCAGCTCAGCGCTCGTCGAAGCGCGCATGGTCACAGTTGCGTTTTCCGCCTCGAAGCCGACCGCTATCATGCCGTCACGTACTTTCTCGAAATCGCCAGGCGATGTCAGTACCTCTATCGAACCGTCGTCATCGGATATAACGTCCTCGGCACCCGCTTCAATCGCAGCATCCATCACCGCGTCTTCGTCGCTGTCAGCTGGAAACATCAATTGTCCGACTTGATTAAAAAGGTAATTCACCGATCCGTCAGCTCCAAGATTGCCGCCGAACTTGGCAAATGCATGGCGCACCTCGGCGACCGTACGATTCTTGTTATCAGTCAAGCAATCAACTATAACGGCCGTTCCACCGGGTCCGTAACCTTCGTAGCGACATTCCATGTAGTCAGCACCGTCGGACTCGCCCGCACCGCGCTTAATGGCACGGTCGATATTGTCTTTGGGCATACTCTGCGCTTTGGCCTTATCAACCGCCAAACGCAAGCGTGGGTTGGCGTTCAGATCGCTGCCGCCCATCTTCGCCGCTATATTAATCTCGCGAATCAACTTCGTAAAAAGCCCGGCGCGTTTTTTATCCTGCCTGCCCTTGCGATGCTGGATATTCGCCCACTTACTGTGTCCTGCCATGTCTTCCTGCTCTTACAGTGCCCATTACAAATTCGACCAAACAGACTGGCCGAAACTGCAGGTATAATAACGGGTATTAAGCATTCAGGCACTTAACTGATTTATAAAAATGTCAGCCAGCGATGTTGAAAAAATACGCAACCAAAGCGATGTGAACGATATCGTTCAGGGTGTGCGCCAATATCTGGCTACATTACCGGCCAAAGATGGACTCGATCTCGCGATTGAGGAAGGTGAGCAGATTGCGGCGATTATCGAACCGCTAGGATTGCCTGCTGAAATTGTGGCCGCTGTGCACATCCGCTCGTTATTTCGCAAGAAAATACTGAAGTCTAATGACCTTAAAAACAACGAGTTAAAAGATTTTTCTCGATACGTTATAGGCCTAGAACAGCTCAACCAGTTTTCCTTACCTGATAACTGGCAACCGGGCGAGTCATTGGCGGTGCAGCAATCTGAAGCTTTGCGCAAGATGCTCTTGGCCGTGGTCTCAGACGTGCGCCTCGTACTGGTCCGAATTGCCGAACAATTGTATCGTCTACGCGAAGCGAGAAAAGCGCCACAGGCAGTGCAGCAGTCACTCGCCCTTGAGACGCGCGAAATCTACGCGCCACTCGCAAATCGTTTGGGCGTTTGGCAGCTAAAGTGGGAGCTCGAAGACTATGCGTTTCGCTATGACGATCCCGATGCCTACCTCGGTATCGCCAAAGCCCTAAAAGAAAAACGTGGTGAACGAGAGGGCTTCATTGAAACTGTTAGGACCCTCCTGCAGCAGGAACTCGAATTACACGGTATCAACGCAGAAGTTTCCGGTCGCCCTAAGCACATCTACAGTATTTGGCGGAAAATGCAGCTCAAAGATCGGGGTCTGGATTCACTTTACGACATTCGCGCCGTTCGAATTCTAGTCCGCGATGTCAGCGAATGTTATGTGGCACTCGGAATCGTCCATAACCTTTGGCCTTACATTTCTGGCGAGTTCGATGACTACATCGCCAACCCTAAAGAAAATGACTACCAATCCCTGCATACAGCGGTGATCGGACCCGAGGGTAAGACCATCGAAGTGCAGATTCGCTCACACCATATGCATAACCATGCCGAGCTCGGTGTCGCTGCTCACTGGCGTTATAAGGAAGGTGGTCACTCTCCAGCCGCATTTGATCAAAAGATTAGCTTTCTCAGGCAGTTACTTGAACCCACCGATGACGGCGTGGATCTGCTGGATCAAATTCGAGACAACTTCTTCGAGGACCGGGTCTATGCCGTTAGCCCAAAAGGCGACGTCGTCGAATTAGCGGCAAAGGCAACTCCGCTGGACTTTGCCTATCACGTGCATACTCAGGTCGGCCATCGCTGCCGCGGCGCAAAAATCAACGGTCGTATCGTTCCTCTCACCCATCGAGTGGCCAATGGCGATCAGATTGAGATTATTACCGGTAGCCTCGCGCAGCCCAGCCGGGATTGGCTGAACCCAAAACTCGGCTACCTTGCCGGCGCTCGAGCGCGGACGAAAGTCCGAAACTGGTTTCGCCAACAAGACCGTGATCAGCACTTGCGGCAAGGGCGAGAAATTCTCGACAGGGAACTGGCGCGCCTGTCTGAAAAAGATGTTTCAACGGACGAAATCGCAACTAGATTGAAGCACAAAAACACTGAGTCTCTTTGTGTCTCTCTTGGTGTCGGAGATCTGACTTCAGCCGCTATCGCAACGGCATTGCAGAAGTTGCGAGGCGATGAAGCACCGAAGCTAAAGAGTAGAAGGCAATCGAAACGCAAGAGTAATGCGTCGCAATCAACTTCGGTGACGGGCGTGGGCGATTTGTTATGCAATTTCGCACGCTGTTGTCGCCCCGTCCCACCCGAGGCCATTGTCGGCTACATTACACAGGGGCGTGGCATTAGCATCCACAGACAGGACTGCGGAAACTTTCTTGGGTTGAATCAAAGAAGTCCTGAGCGCGTTCTCGAAACCAGCTGGGGAGAATCGGAAGCCGGGTCCTATCCTGTCGATCTGACTTTGCACGCATTTGATAGGGCGGGCCTGATTCGCGATATCACTGCAGTCCTGGCAGACGATAACGCCAACGTGCTCAACTTAAAGAGTCACGCCGACAAAAAATCGATGCAAGTGATAATGACTTTAAGTCTTGAAATTCGGGATTTGCCGACGCTAAGCACTGTTATCAAACGATTAGAGCAGCTACCCAATGTTGTGTCGGTCAGGCGCAAGGCCTGACCAACGGACATCGCTTTATTTGCTAGGTTCGCGCTTCGCTATATCGGTAGCCAGTGCCATCATTGACGTCAAATCCGCAAGGTTTGACGGTACAACAAAGGTATTGCCAGCTTTCGCAAGGTTGCCGAACTGCGTGATGTATTGCTCGGCAATCCGAAGCTGCATAGCGTCCGGGCCACCCTGATCTGTAACAGCAGCTGCAACCTCTCTCAAGCCCTGGGCAGTTGCCGTTGCAACCGCCAAAATAGCCTCAGCCTCACCTTGGGCCTCGTTAATCTGCAGCATTTTCGTAGCTTCAGACTCTTTGATCACACGTTGCTTCTCACCTTCGGCCTCATTGATCTGGGCGTCACGCACGCCTTCAGAGTTCAGAATTACAGCGCGCTTTTCACGCTCTGCACGCATCTGCTTCTCCATCGCACCCAAAACATCTTGTGGAGGATTAATGTTCTTGATTTCATAGCGAAGGACTTTCACACCCCAAGGATCTGATGCTTTATCGAGTTCAGCAACAACGTTCTGATTGATTGTGCCGCGCTCTTCAAAGGTGCGATCCAACTCAATCTTACCAATCTCGGAACGCAGCGTGGTTTGCGCGAGCTGAGAAATAGCAAACATATAGTTACCGATACCGTAGGACGCACGACTCGGATCCAGCACCTGAAGGTAGAGAACACCATCAACGCCAACTTGGACATTGTCTCTGGTAATGCAGATTTGTTCATCGATATCAGTCGCCTGCTCTTTCAGGGAATGCCTGTACGCGACGCGCTCAATGAACGGAAAAAGAATGTGGAATCCGGCATTTAGAGTCTTGCTGTACTTTCCGAGTCTCTCCACGACAAAGCCACTTTGTTGCGGAACAACGATCGCAGTCTTGATTAAGACCATGACCACAACAAATACAAGGCCCAACGCAACGATTGTTGATGAAATCATAATTTTCTCCTTGGTTGGTGGCTAGTCTGACTCTAGATGTAACGTCAGGCCGTCCACTTTGATAACCTTAGCGCGCGATCCAGCAGCGATGACTTCAGTGCCTACGTTTCGTGCGGTCCATTTTGATCCCCGATGATCAACGCGAGCCTCACCGCCTACCTCAATTTCTTCCCCGATGTCGACCGTATCGCCAGAGAGCCCCTTTTGAAAGCCAATCGCGCCACCATGAATCTTTGCGTACAAGCTCTTTCGAAACGTAAAAAACGATATTAGAGACAAAGCCGCAAAGGCCGTCCACTGCGCCCATTCCGGTAACGTGATTCCGACAAGATCTGCGAGGCCAACAAGTGCCGCCGAAATGCCGAGAAACACAAGATAAAACTGCGCATCAATCGCGAAGAGTTCCGCGCCAAGCAACACTGCACCAAGTATCATCCACCCCCACCAGGTCATAAATCTGCTCCCATCATTGCAATCCCGACACTATATCGTGAAACGCAATGAAGTGGCAGATTGAAACTGCGTCTCGGCAGCCCCAATATGGGTTAACATCCTGATCGCTGCTAATGAATAGAACAAAGGGGATCGGCATGCAGGAGATCGTCTCCACGATCAACGGCTACGTTTGGAGTAGCGCACTCATTTACTTGTGTCTCGGCGCCGGATTATTCTATTCGATCCTCACACGATTCGCTCAGGTACGTCACTTCCGCGAGATGGTCCGCCTGATCTTCCGCGGTAAAGAATCTGACCGCGGTATTTCCTCTTTTCAAGCTCTGGCGGTATCCCTTTCCGGCCGCGTCGGCGTTGGCAATATCGCAGGTGTCGCGGCAGCCATTGGCTTCGGTGGGCCAGGGGCAGTCTTCTGGATGTGGGTTGTAGCGTTTCTTGGCGCATCGACAGCGTACATCGAATCGGCGCTTAGCCAGATTTACAAAGAAGAAGACGAAGGGCAGCTTCGTGGTGGTCCAGCTTACTATATAGAAAAAGCCATGGGCCAGAAATGGTATGCATGGATTTTCGCGATTTCTACGATTATAGCGGTTGGCTTGTTATTACCTGGCGTTCAATCCAATAGCATCGGAAACGCAGCCGAACTCGCGTTCGGTAGCAGTTCCACGGTTAACTTTATGGGCGATGCAGTCTCATCTACAAAAATGATAACGGCGATCGCTATCGTTGCCATATTTACGTTTATCGTCTTTGGTGGCGTAAAACGCATAGCCCACTTCACTCAAATCGTTGTACCATTTATGGCCCTTGGTTACATCCTGATGGCAATAGTCATAATCGGTATGCACATTAGTGAATTACCGGGTGTTGTCTCCATGATTTTCAAAGACGCATTCACACCGATAGCGGGATTTGGTGCTGCTATCGGCTGGGGCGTCAAGCGTGGTGTTTACTCAAACGAAGCGGGCCAGGGAACCGGGCCACATGCTGCAGCAGCTGCCGAAGTCGAGCACCCTGCACAACAAGGTTTGGTACAGGCATTTTCAGTGTATGTGGACACTCTGTTCATTTGTTCCGCGACGGCGTTCATGATCCTGATTACCAATCAGTATTACGTTAGCGGTCTCGACAATGCCATCAGTGGTGGCATGCTAAGTAGCGAAATAATCATCAGTAGCCCCGCGTTCACGCAACTCGCTCTTGAGAGTGTTATGGGTGGGTTCGGTAAGACATTCGTTGCGATAGCGCTGTTCTTCTTCGCGTTCACGACAATCCTTGCGTATTACTACATCGCAGAAACCAACGTCGCCTGGGTTAGTCGGTCACTCAAATTCCCAGGAAAATTAATCACTCTTAAGATCGCGATCATAGTATCAGTCTTCTTCGGCACAATTAGACCTGCCGACTTAGCCTGGGAGATGGGCGATATTGGTGTGGGCCTGATGGCGTGGCTGAATATCATCGGCATTCTCATATTGTTCTTCATGGGCCGTCCGGCGCTCAAAGCGTTGCGTGACTATGAGCGACAAAAGAAAGAGGGCGTTACTCAGTACACCTTCAATCCCGAAGCACTGGGGATCAAGAACGCCGACTTCTGGAAGAAATAGCGCCCTTATTTATTCGGAAAGTTAAGGGCTTTGTTATCGACGGCCAGTGAAGCCTCGTGAATAGCCTCTGCAAGACTCGGGTGTGCATGAATCGTGCGTTGAATGTCTTCTGTGCTCGCTGAGAACTCCAGCGCTAGAACAGCCTCCGCGATCAGCTCACCCGCCATCGGACCGACAATATGCACGCCGAGGATTTCATCGTCATCTTTCGATGAAATAATCTTAACCATGCCGGATGTCTGCTCCATAGCCTTAGCGCGACCGCTAGCGGCGAATGGAAATGAGCCAACCTTGTAGGTTCGACCCGATTCTTTCACCTCGACTTCAGTCTTACCCACCCAGGCAATTTCCGGTGCAGTGTAAATAACTGAAGGAATGGCACCGTAATTAACTTCTGCGATTTCACCGGCGATCAAATCGGCGGCCATCACACCTTCTTCAGAGCCCTTGTGGGCTAGCATCGGGCCACGAACGCAGTCACCAACAGCGTAAACACCCTTAACGTGGGTGCGACACTCATCATCAACAATGATGCATCCACGTTCGTCTAACTGAATTCCTGCATCGCCTGAAAACAGATCATCTGTGTGTGGCCTGCGGCCGACGGCAACGACCAGTTTATCTACTTCGATCGACTGCGAGCCATTCTTATCGTCGTAGGAAACATCAACTCCATTCTTGGTAACCTTTGTCGCCGTTACTTTAGCGCCAAGTTGGATGTCCAAGCCTTGCTGCTTGAAGTCTTTCGCGGCAACTTTCGCGACATCTCGGTCAGCCATGGACAAAAAATCGTCCATTGCTTCAAGGACGGTCACCTTGGATCCGAGTCTTGACCACACACTGCCGAGTTCAAGGCCAATAGCCCCTGCCCCTATAACACCCAACCTCTCTGGAACATGGTCGAATTCCAATGCACTCCATGAATCGACGATATTGTGATGATCAAAAGCAGCTATTGAGATTTCGATCGGTGATGAGCCAGAGGCCAGAATGACATTCTTGGCCTCGATGGCTTCCACACCTCCCGAAACCGGAGTGAACTCAACGTTCTTACCAGCCAGGAGCTTGCCATGCCCTACCAGGCACTCGATCTTGTTAGCCTTTAGCAGGCTAGCTATGCCGCCTGTCAATTGTCGTACGACGCTCGCTCGCCTTTTTTGCATAGTGGCGAGATCCAGTTCCACTTCTCCAGTTTTAATACCGTGTTTCTTAAACTCACTCTTAGCGCGGTGAAACAATTCTGAGGATTCCAGCAACGCTTTGGATGGTATGCATCCGGCATTCAAGCAAGTGCCACCAAATGCGTTTTTTTCATCTTTATTCTTCCATTCGTCGATGCACGCAACTGTCTTGCCGTGCTGGGCGGCACGAATTGCGGCAACGTAGCCAGCGGGGCCCGCACCAATGACAACTACATCAAAACTTCTGCTCATTGTTATTCTAGTTCCTTAGTACGAAGTTACGTCAGATCTGCAAGAATAGACGCGCCGGATCCTCGAGTTGATCCTTGATGGAAACGAGGAACTGAACCGCCTCTTTGCCATCGATAATTCGGTGATCATACGTCAGGGCGAGGTACATCATCGGTCGGGCAACGATATCGCCATCGACAACCATGGGTCGCTGTTGAATGGAATGCATGCCAAGAATCGCGCTTTGCGGTTGATTCAATATCGGCGTGGACATCATTGACCCGAAAATACCACCATTGGTTATCGTGAATGTACCGCCGGTCAGATCATCCATCCCAATGGTGCCCGCCTGCGCTTTGCCGGCCATGTCGTTTAGCGCGCCTTCAAAGGTAGCAAAACTCATCTGGTCAACGTCACGGATCACTGGAACCATCAGTCCACGATCACTCGACACAGCGATGCCAATATCGAAATAATTGTGATAGATGATGTCCGTTCCCTCGACAGACGCGTTAACAGCGGGAAATTTCTTCAGCGCTTCGACTGAAGCTTTCGCAAAGAATGACATGAAGCCCAATTTTATTTCGTGCTCCTTCTCAAACGACTCTTTGTATTTCTTGCGAATCGCCATAACTTCCGTGAGGTCTACTTCATTGAACGTCGTCAGCATCGCTGCGGTCTGTTGCGCATCGACCAGTCGTTCGGCGATTCGCGCTCTCAATCGGGTCATAGGGACGCGTTGCTCTATACGCTCAAGGCCGATCTCTACAGATTCGACAATAACAGACTGCGGATCACCTGGTGTGACGTTGCCGCTGTCATCGGACTTAAGAAATGACATCACGTCCGCCTTGGATATCCGGCCATCCTTGCCCGTACCGGTAACCATGGTGGCATCCAGATCGTGCTCGTCCAGCAAACGGCGAACCGCCGGGCTTGTCTTCATAGCCCCCCTGCTTTTCTTCGCAGCTGTCGATAAGGCTACTTCCTCAATTGATGCGGCTTCGACTTTGGTGCGCGCGTCAACTGACACCTCGCCCTCCTCAATAATTGCAATTACATCACCTGCCTCCACCGTCGCGCCATTTCCCACAACAATTTTCGTAATTGTTCCGCTCGCTGGAGCCGGAACCTCCAAAACGACTTTGTCAGTTTCGAGGTCGACAAGATTCTCGTCTCGGGATACTGATTCGCCTGCAGCTTTGTGCCACGCGATCAATGTTGCATCACTAACCGACTCGGGAAGAGGCGGAACCTTAATCTCTATAGTCATTTGGACTTCCGTATTGTTTTCTCTGGTCTGACGACTTTATTCGCCTCGGATTTGATGCCGAGCGCGGCCTCTACCAATGCCTGCTGCTGCTGTATATGAATTTTAAAAATACCGGATGCCGGAGCGGCCGCACCGGGCCGTCCTGCATAATAGATTTGCTGGTGCTCACCCAGTGGTTCTTGTAGACGGTGTTTGATCTGATACCACGCCCCCTGATTAAGAGGCTCCTCCTGACACCAGATAATCTCTTCAACATGCTCATACTGCTTAATTAAAGCCACGAACTCAGTAATCGGGAAAGGATAGAGCTGCTCGATTCGTATCAATGCAACGTCATCTATGCTGTGAGCTTCGCGAGCCTCGAGTAAATCGAAATACACTTTGCCGCTGCAGAGCACTATGCGGCGGGTCTTCTTCGGTGCGATCGCCCCAACTTCAGGAATGATCAATTCGAATTGACCACTTGAAAGCTCGGTGATCGGCGACACCGACATTTTGTGCCGCAACAAACTCTTCGGCGTCAAAACGATGAGCGGCTTCCTAAATAAACGCACGTGTTGACGTCGAATCATGTGGAACATTTGCGCTGGCGTTGATGGCACACAGACCTGGATATTGTGTTCCGCACACAGCTGCAGGAATCGCTCGAGGCGCGCCGACGAATGCTCAGGACCTTGACCTTCATAGCCGTGTGGTAAAAACATCGTCAGTCCGCATAAACGACCCCACTTGGCTTCTCCGGAACTGATGAATTGATCAATCACAACTTGGGCGCCATTAGCAAAATCACCAAACTGGCCTTCCCATATCACCAGAGTATTTGGCTCCGTACTGGCATAGCCGTACTCGAATCCAAGAACCGCTTCTTCTGATAAGAATGAATCAATTACACGAAATGCATTCGGCCGATCAACAACGTGCTCGAGTGGCGTGTACTCGAGATTATTAAGTTGATTGTGCACGACGGCATGGCGATGAAAAAACGTACCGCGCCCGCTGTCTTGACCGACCAACCGCACATTGTGTCCCTCTTGCAATAACGATGCATACGCCATCGTTTCCGCAAGACCCCAGTCCATATCAACGTCGCCAGAAACCATTTTCAGTCGCTGATCAAAAATCCGCTGAACCCTGCCATGCGGTTTAACTTCTGGCGGGATTATCGTCACTAACTCGCCAAGATCAGCAACGGTCTTCGGGCTTATGGATGTATCGGTCGCGTCATCCCATTGCGCGTGCAAGAAAGGCGTCCAATCAACGGTAAAGGCATTTCCAATCATGCCGAGCGACGCTTCTTGCACTTGCTCGCCCCGATCGAGCTTATCGCGATACATGTCCTGCAAATTCGACACGTCGCCTGAAGTCAGTAATTCCTCACTAAGGAGTCGCTCTGCGTAAATCTCGCGCGTGGTTTTTTGATTCTTGATTTTGCCATACATGATCGGTTGCGTCGCTGCTGGCTCATCCGCTTCGTTGTGCCCGTGACGGCGGTAGCAGACAAGATCAATAACGACGTCTTTCTTGAATTTCTGACGATACTTAAGCGCCAATCGAGTGACGAAGATCACGGCTTCCGGGTCATCGCCATTGACGTGAAAAATTGGCGCCTCGATCATTTTTGCGACGTCGCTGCAATAGTCCGTCGATCGCGAATCTGATGGGCGGCTCATCGTAAATCCGATCTGGTTGTTGATTACAATATGCACTGTGCCACCGGTTCGGAAACCGTTGATCTGAGACATCTGGAATGTTTCAGTTACGACGCCCTGCCCCGAAAAAGCTGCATCGCCATGAATAAGGACTGGAAGAACATCCTCGCGCTCTGTATCACCACGACGCTGTTGACGTGCGCGAACTGATCCTTCGACAACTGGATTAACAATTTCGAGGTGCGACGGATTGAATGCAAGCGCGATATGAACGTTGCCACCAGGCGTCTTCATATCGGCCGAGAATCCCTTGTGGTATTTAACGTCCCCAGAGCCTTTCATCTCACCTGGATCGTATTCTCCTTCAAACTCCTCAAAAAGCTCTTCTGGCGATTTGCCAAAAATATTAACAAGTACGTTGATTCGCCCGCGATGCGCCATCCCAATGACGATCTCCCTGACGCCACCCGCGCCACCCTGCTGAATGACATCATCAAGCAGTGGAATCAAGCTTTCACCGCCCTCGAGGGAGAAGCGCTTTTGACCAACGTAGCGCGTATGCAGGTATCGCTCGATGCCTTCCGCGCAGGTTAGCTTATCGAGGATATGCAGCCGCTCCTCATCACTAAGTGTTTTGGACGCCGCTCCCTGCTCAAACCGCTTCCTGAGCCAAAGGCGCTCTCGAGCTCGAGAAATATGAGCAAATTCCGCGCCAATCTTGCGGCAATAAATATTTTGCAGCTGCGCAAGTATGTCGCGAAGTTTCATTCGGGCGTTGCCATTTCCAGCAAGACCACCTGTATAGAACTCGGTATCCATATCCGATTCAGTTAACCCAAGATAGTCCAGCTTTAGAACACCTGGCGTCGGTCGCTCCATCAGCCCCAGCGGATCAAGGTCTGCGATCTGATGACCGCGAAGACTGTACACTTGGATAAGTCTCGAAACGGCCGCCTGCTTTTCGCCGGAGCTAGCAGCAGTACCTGTACTACGCTTGACGACCTGACCGACTTTTCGCCCACCACGAGACTCGCGCAAGAGCTGGTCGCGGATAGGCGAATGAGCAATCTCTACGTCCGGGTCAGCGAACGTCTCGAAATACTCGCGCCATCCGTCAGGAATGGAGTCTGGCTGTTCGAGAAACTGCTCGTACAGCGACTCGACGGCACTCGCATTGGCACCGAACAGCGGCGTTGAGGCCCATTGTTCTTTGAGAGAATCACTCATCGTTTCAGGAGCTTATGTGGCCTCCGCACCGTGGAGTCAGATAGCTCCCGCGGAGGCTCAAAAAAGAGGCGCTAGTTTATCGCAAGTGCCTACGATAAGGAAAGGCATACCGAGCAATTTCGGTCTACATCATATTGAACAGGCTGACGAGCTCATAACAGACAAGGCAAGCAAAGAAGCTGAAGAATACAGTAAAGGGTAAGCGAAAATTAAATCTTCACTGCAGACCAAAATAAGGGCGTAACCGCGTTCCTAAAATACTTCCCAAAAAAGCCGCTACAAACCATAGCCAGCCATGCATACTAGTTGAGCTGATGCCGCTAAAATAAGCGCCAATATTACAGCCATAAGCCAATCTTGCGCCGTAACCGAGCATTAAGCCCCCGATGACTGCTGCCAGCAAAGATCGCCAAGGAAGCTTGAAAGATGGCGCAAATTTTCCGGCTAAACTTGCTGCAGATAGGGCGCCAAGCATAATCCCAATATTCATTACAGACGTCACATTAGTCAGAATGCTTTGGTTTAAAGACTCAAGGGAACTTGGGCGCTGCCAATACTCCCAAGCAGTAACATCTATATTTATCAGTCCGACGAATTTAGCTCCCCAAAGAGCAAAAGCTGAAGTCACTCCCCAGGGTCGTCCGGCAATTAGAAGGGTAGCAATATTGACACCAGCAAGAACTAAAGCGCCAATGATCACTGGCCAAGGTCCACGAAGCCAGGATTGCCCAATTTCAGTTTTCCAATAGCTTTTTATAGAGTTGTGATGGCGTCGTTCATTCCAAGCTGCAGCAAGCCAGACAAGCGCAAACAAAACAAGACTGATTAATATTGCTGGGATAATGCCAAAGTTTTTGGACAGTACAACTGCTTCGTACCCAGGAGCATCCTGCCATTGTGACCAATGCCAGGTGCCTATGACTGATCCGCAAATAAATGCGGCTAAAGTCACCAGCATTCGTGCATTTCCACCGCCAGCTGTGAAAAGAGTACCTGAGGCGCAAGCACCACCCAATTGCATACCTATACCAAAAACAAATGCCCCAAAAATAACCGCTAAGTTCAAAGGAGCAACGTTGCCACGTAAGTCGATTCCCCCAAATTCACCAAGCCCAATCAATGGTGTGAAAATCAGCACAGTTATACCGAGCATTACCATCTGGGCGCGTAAACCAGCACTGCGACCCGTTAAAACCACCTCGCGCCAGGCTGCAGTAAAACCAAAAGCGGCATGATAAAGAGAGATTCCAGCAATAAGCCCAACTAACAATAATGCGCCCTGCCTCCAACCATAAGTTGTAGTCAAGTAGGTGAATAAAATAACACTGATCAAGCCTGCAACAATTATAGTTGGCCGGTTTTTTTTATGCGACAGAATGGTTTTTTCTGTTGGTTCAGTCATGGTTTTAGTATGCAATTAAATTTCCTCTAATTTAGAGCCTATGCTTTAGCCTATTTATTAATTCAAATCGAGTGTCAGCCTAAAATATAGAACAATTTCCGAGTCAACGCCTCATCGTTTTTTTTAGCTCGTTATTTTTAATATATGCCTTTTCCAGTACTCGATATTTTGTATAATCTGCCGACAGATAAAAAATGGGATAATCGCGATGAAAGGTTACACCGGTGTACTTACAGGCGGTCGGGCGATTCATTACGTCGATAAGAAGCGTTGGTTATGGATACTGTCAGTCATTTATCCGCTGCAGCCTTTTGTTCCGATAGCCTTGCACGCCAATACTGGCGTTGAAGCCTGGTTTATTCTGCCATTTTTCCTCAACTATGCAATCGCGCCTTTGCTCGATTGGGCCTTGGGAGCCGACACCAACAACCCTCCTGAAGAAGTGGTCATACAGCTCGATCGGGACTCATATTATCGCCGCCTGACCTACATTGCTGTGCCGTTGCACTACATTAGCCTGATTGGCTCGGTCTGGTATGCGACGACTCAACCTTTGAGCTGGTGGGCATTCACTCTTATGGCCTTGTTTGCCGGTCTGGTATCAGGGTTTGCTATCAATACTGGGCATGAGCTCGGGCATAAGAACTCTAAATTTGAAAAACAGCTGGCCCGCCTTGCTCTAGCAGTGCCGGCCTATGGCCACTTCAGTATTGAGCACAATCGGGGGCACCATAAATACGTTGCCACAGCGAAAGATCCCGCCAGCTCGCGAATGGGCGAAAGTATCTACAAGTTTGCTATGAGAGAAATTCCCGGCGCCTTTGTTTGCGCGTGGGCGATCGAAAAGGAACGGCTCGAAAGTCGCGGCATGACCGCTTGGAGCGCCAGGAACCAGATTCTGCAGTCCTATGCATTTACCATGGGCTTCAGCCTCGCATTACTGCTGGTCCTCGGTTGGGCCGTTCTGCCATTCCTGCTAATCCATAATTGCTTCGCCTACTGGCAGCTCACCAGCGCCAACTACATTGAGCACTACGGACTGCTAAGGAAGAGAGGCGGCGACGGTAAGCTCGAACGATGTCAGCCGTACCACTCATGGAACAGCAATCACATCTTTAGCAATTTGGTATTATTTCATCTCGAACGCCACTCCGATCATCATGCGCATCCATTGCGCCGCTACCAATCCTTGCGTCACTTCGAGAGTCTGCCGCAGCTTCCCAATGGATATTTCGGTATGTACATGCTGGCCTATTGTCCGTGGCTTTGGTTTAGGGTTATGGACAAGCGACTTATGGCGCTGCCGCACGTCGATAGGAATCTCGATAACCTGAATATTGATCCTGCGGCGCAGCCGTCGATCTTTCTAAGGTGGGGAAGAGGCACGATATCTGAACCAACCTATACCGATTTTCCCGGACTTTAGAATCCACCCCTTATTTCTTGCGATTTAGCCTGCATTTGAACCGGTAGAGTCGCGACGTTAGTCGCTAGAATGGTTTCGATCACTCCGTACATGATTTTTCGAACGACCCTCCTCGCTGCACTTGTGGCGACGACCGCAGTGCTTGTTGCTCACTCCTAGCTACAGTTGATTCAACATGGAGTGCAAGCATTGGTGTCCTCTGGTGATGAGGCAACAGTTCGGACACTGGCTGATTCCCGGTATGCGATATCACGTTCTACTGCATTTCCAAGCAGCCTGCGAAGCTTCATCATTATCTGTCATTGCTGTGGCCTTACTGGCTCAAGAGCGGATTGCTGCGAACTTTAATGAGCACAATACAAAGAATCATCAGTAGCGGAATGGGTATCAACATCAGTTTTTCCCAACCAAAGAAATACATAACTGTTCCAGCTAATAACGATGCGCTCGCGGAGGCGCCGAAAACCAAAAATTCATTGACAGCCTGCGCCCGAAATCGCTCGGCCATACTGTAGGTGTAGGTCAGCATTGTTGTGCCGCCGACAAACAGGAAATTCCAACCGATACCGAGTAGCAGCAGCGCCCACCAATAATGCATCATAGTCTGGCCCTGAAGGCCAATAATTGATGTCGCTACGAGCCCTAACGCGCCAATAAACATAATTCGAAGTACGCCGAACTTTTCAATCAAAAATCCCGCAAATAATGACGGCACATACATGCCGAGCATGTGCACCTGAATAACATCTGCGGTTTGCTCCAAGGAGTAACCATTGTTGATGTGCATGCTGAGCGGCGTCGCCGTCATAACCAATGTCATTAATCCTACTCCCGCCGTCGCACCCATTACGGCCGCAATGAAAACTGGTTGGCGGATGATCTCGCCGACCGATCGTTCTGATTGGGGTTCATTTGAATCGACATAATCTTTCGCAGGCGCCATAGCGAAAAACAATATCGCCTGGATGACAAACATCATTGCCAGTAGGATCATTGTACCGGCGTATTGAATATCGGCGATCAAGTATTGGCCGCGCGTCGCGAGTTCCTTACCGACAAACGCCGCACCAATAGAACCAATCAGTACCAACGAGATCGCACGTGGCACATAGCGTGATTCGACGCTCTCCGCGGCGGCGTATCGATACTGTTGAGTAAATGCCATATTGATACCGAATATCATTATGGCAATATTGAAAAGCAGGAAACTGGATTCCTTAAGCGCGAGCGTAGCAAGTACCAAGGCAATCGCCGCTGATGCTGATGACAGCGCGAAACCTTTGCGGCGCCCGACTTTTTTCATAAGCATCGTCGCTGGAATCGTGGTCGCTGCAATGGCAATAACCATTATCGATAACGGCAGAGTCGCAAACGCCTTGCTGGGTGACATCGCGGACCCTATTATCCCACCCAGTATGACCATAACAAACATTCCCGATGTCGATATCAACTGACACACGACGAGGATACTAAGATTCCGCACTTGCATTAGCGCTGCCGATAGGGATTATGGACGGGCATTCTCACACATTGGAGGCAACGTGAACACTCTCGAGATTCCGGGCAATATTCGAATACCGCTGTCTGAAATTGGTATGACCGCCGTTTGCTCGCAGGGTGCTGGTGGGCAAAATGTTAACAAAGTAGCGACTGCCATTCACTTGCGCTTCGATGCGTTTAATTGCGGCGCAATTCCTGCTCACATAAAAGAGAAGTTGCGAGATCTATCGGATCATCGCATCACCGACGATGGCATTATTGTTATTAAATCCCAGGCCTATCGAAGTCAGGACCGAAATCGGCGGGCGGCATTGAGTCGGCTGACAGAACTGTTAGTCGGTGTGACCCGCGAACCGAAGCGGCGCATCAAGACAAAGCCGAGTCGAAAAGCGAAGCAAAAACATATCGATTCAAAAACACGTCGAGGCGCTTTGAAAAAAAACAGGCGAAGAGTCAGCAACGACTAAGCCAATGGACAGCTCAGTGTATCTCCGCTCCATTCACAGTTAATGCTCGCCTAATACTTCGTCATACCCAAGCGATCCAACAAAGGCATGAAATGCGCGTGTTGTCGCAATATGGCCAACTCTCGGACCGTGCCCAGGAGCATTTCGTGCTCCCAGGCAGGCTTTTGAAAAGTCAGGCTCCGATCAAAACAAGCCTTCAATCCGTCCTTCTTCGTTTACATAAATGGCGTTGGCAGCCGGAACACGCGGCAAACCTGGCAGCGTCATAATTGCACCGCAAACGACGACCACAAACTCGGCGCCCGCAGCGAGACGGATCTCGCGAATAGGAACCACATGTCCAGCTGGTGCGCCCAACAGATTTGGGTCCGTAGAGAAGCTGTATTGCGTTTTCGCCATACAGATTGGGTATTTTGCGAAACCCTCTCTTTCGAGCCTGGCAAATTGATCCCGGACCTTTTTGTCCGCGATAATGTCGTCAGCTCCGTAGATTTCTTTGGCAATGGTTGCCGCCTTGCTCCAGAGGGGCATCTCGTCGTCGTACAAGGTCCGAAATTGTGCATTACCGCTTTCGCAAAGTTCAACAACATGCTCCGCTATTTCGCTTGCGCCCTTACCACCATCGGCCCAGTGGGTGCACTTGATTGCTTTGACGTGGTATTTCTCGCAGAAGTCCTCAATAACCTTAACTTCTGCATCGGTATCGGCTGTAAAGTGGTTTATCGCCACCGTAATAGGAACGCCAAACTTACCAAGGTTTCGAATATGACGCTCGAGGTTCTGGCAGCCATCCCTCAGCGCATGAACATTCTCATTTCCGAGATCCTGCTTCGCCACTCCACCCTGCATCTTCAGTGCCTTAATCGTAGCAACAAGTACCACGGCATCGGGTGACAGGCCTGCCTTACGGCACTTGATGTTGAAGAATTTCTCAGCACCCAGATCAGCGCCAAAACCGGCCTCAGTCACGACGTAGTCGGCAAGCTTCATGGCCGTTGTTGTCGCGATGACTGAATTACAGCCGTGCGCGATATTAGCAAATGGTCCGCCATGCATGAGCGCTGGATTATTCTCCATTGTCTGAACGAGGTTCGGTTGAAACGCGTCCCGCAACAACGCGGTCATCGCACCATGTGCATTGAGTTGTCGAACCGTAACTGACTCATCTTCGCGGGTGTAACCGAGAACAATATTACCCAGTCGGTTTTCAAGATCAGCAAGATCGGTCGCAAGACAGAAAATAGCCATTACTTCAGACGCTACTGTGATATCAAATCCCGCCTCGCGAACCACGCCATTATGATAACCGCCGAGGCCCAATGTAACGTTTCTGAGAGTACGATCATTCATATCAACAACGCGTCGCCAGGTTACTCGACGCGGGTCGATGTTGAGTTCGTTCAACCAGTGCATGTGATTGTCGATCAGAGCAGCAAGCAGGTTGTTAGCAGCGCCGATAGCGTGAAAATCACCTGTAAAGTGCAGGTTAATATCAGTCATCGGAACGACCTGAGCGTAGCCGCCACCGGCTGCGCCACCCTTCATACCAAAGCACGGGCCCAGACTTGGTTCGCGCAAGCACATTACGGCTTTCTTGCCGATGAGGTTCAAGCCATCGCCCAACCCAACCGTCGTAGTCGTTTTGCCCTCGCCGGCTGGTGTCGGAGACACCGCCGTAACGAGAATCAGCTTGCCGGTTTTTGCACTGGCCTTCGACTTAATGAAATCGGCACTGATTTTGGCCTTGTCATGGCCATAAGGAATCAACGCCTCAGGTGGGATATTCAGCTTTTTTGCTATTTCCTGGATAGGACGGATGTTTGCCGCCTGCGCAATCTCGATATCACTTTTAACTGCCACGACATACCCTCTACATAGGCCAAGCATTGGCTGCGGATTCTATATCAAAGCTTTCGCCAAGGCTCGTCTGCTGTCTAAGGCTGCTTCACTATCTGATGCATTGCTCCACCAAAATGCAAGACGCATAGCTCGCCGCTGGTCGCTTGAGTAACGCTGGCTATCTGCCTACCAGCCAGTTTCGCTGAAGATTTCCGGTGTCACCCCGGCAACACCGAACTCTTCTTTAAGGGCTAAGTTTGAGTGCTGGGTCCTTCACGGCCCGTTCGGCGAACGCCTTGTCTTCTAGTTTGAGCAAAGTTAAGTCGTGATCTCCGGTGAGGCTCATCAGGTAGGGATGCCAGGCATCACCTTTATCACGTCGATAAAATCCGGATACGGACCACGCGCTTCCCTCAGGGTAGATGTAAACCTTACCCACTTTGCGGTTTGGCGATAGCGGGTCAACGATCTCTAATGACTCGGCACTGACAAGCTCCCTGATATGCACTCGAGATGACTCGACAGCTGCAACTTGCAGCACCCTCTCCTCACGTCCCTCAGGATTCGTGATCCACTTGAAAGATAAAACGGCGACTACTGCCCCTGCCAATAACGCAAAGCCGATGCGCCCAATTCGGTGATCCATATTCAGTCTATGCCCAGGTATTTGTGAGTATGTACGCTAAGATTCCAGCACGGGTTTTGCTTGCAATAAGTGATGGCGGCCCGAATGAGCGCCTTCAACTTGCAGTGTATAATAAATTCCCTTGGCCGAGTAAGCCATCGTCAGAGTGTCAAGGGGTCCACGACGCCCGCCTCACGAAATCCCTTGGCGCGCAACTCACACGCGGGACACGACCCACATGGTGGCCGCTCGCCATTGTAGCAGGTGTGCGTCAACGCCATCGCCGGCAATGCAGTAAGGGCAAGTGCCAGTTCAACCGTTTGTTTTTTAGAAAAATTCATTAATGGCGTGTGAATTGTGAGTTCCGATTCCATTCCGAAGCGTATCGCCGACTGAAGTGCGGTCATCGTTTCCTCGCGGCAATCTGGATAGCCACTGTAATCGGTTTGCGCCACGCCCGTGACGATATGACCAATGTCGCGTTGGTATGCATAGGCTGCTGCGAACGTTAGAAATATCAAGTTACGTCCGGGAACAAAGGTGTTCGGCAGCCCAGTGCCATCCTCGACGCCGGGCATGACCTCAATACTAGAATCGGTCAGCGCATTGCCACCCAAGGCCGCGAATGTGTCGATAGGTAGCATCGCATTCGGCACATTGGCAAAATCGGCAACCTGCCGCGCGCACTCGAGTTCAATTCGATGCCTTTGTCCATAATCAAATGTCACACTGCTGACGTTGCCGATACCGAATCGATTGACAGCCCAGTAAAGGCAGGTAGTCGAATCCTGTCCGCCTGATAAAACCACGAGTGCTTTGTCAGTCATTTGCTTGACCTCTTAAATGGATTTTCTTTCGCCGGAGGCTTTTGCTCGACAAGGTAGTCGGCCATAATTTCCTGCGGGGAATGTCCGCGGTCTCAAGTCTGTCTCTACCGTAGCCAAGCAGCTGAGTTGTAGCAACCGAAGCACCTGCGTAACCTAGAAATCGACGGCGATCAATTCTCATTCGAACCTCCAAAGAGTGCGTCGAGCGCACCCATCGCGGCATCTGTTTCTGATTTTCGGTTTGGATCAAATGCATCGCCGCTGGGTACAAACCAATCGCAGAAATTCGGCCGCTCCTTTTCACTTACATCCTCAGCGCCGTCTTCACTACATTGTCGCGTAATACGTGAGTCGAAATGGCGACACATCTTGCAGACGTGCAGATCCACGCTGCATTGTGGGCATTGATCCCGTCGCGATAAGGGCAAGGACAACATGGCAATTGACTCACCACATCGATAACAATTTAGGTCTTCGGACACTCCGGCTCCACGCGCCATCTCACAGGAAACCGAAGTATAGCGTCTCACCCGCCTCCATCCTCAAAAACCGCAATCGGCCGCGAGGGCGTCAACGCTAAGTTCTAATCGTCGTCCAACTCACCCTCACGTAACGCCTCTTTCGTTATTTGCCAGGCGACTACAGCGACGCAGCCTGCGGCAAACAAGGCAAGAATGACACCGGCAAAGGGAAGTATGCTGCGCATGTCGGAATAGTAACATCGGATCTAGTTCTCAGCGTCATCTAATGACCCTTGATTTGAAGCGCTACCTAGGTGGCATCAACCTTGGACACTTTACCCACATACCCCCAATTAACCTCATTGCCCACCTCTGGACGAGAGGGAATGTTTTGCGACAGAACCAATGAACAGACAGCGAACCCAGCCCCAATCAGGAACACAGCGGCCGGTGAAACTATCCAGACCAATCCTAAAGCCGCCGGCACAACGACGGCAGCGATGTGGTTAATTGTGAATGACACGCCAGCGCTGCTGGCTATATCGCCAGGACTCGCGATTTTCTGGAAATACGTGCTGACCGCAATCGCCAGCGCGAAAAACATATGATCAACGACGTACAGGCCTGCGCCTATATAGGGATTTTCGACATAGGCATAAGAGCTGAAGACTATGATCAAACCGACGTATTCAATCGTTAGAGCTCTGCGCTCGCCAATTCGGCCGATCAGTCCGCCAATTCTTTCTGCAAACAACCAATTGAACGCGTAGTTGATCAGGAATAGCAACGCAACCTGCGATGCCGAATAGCCAAACTTCTCAACCATCAGGAACGCCGCAAAAACTGTAAATATTTGCCGCCGCGCGCCGGAGAAAAAGGTCAGCGCATAATACAGCCAGTAGCGTTTTCGCAAAATCAGTGCGCTACTTTGCTCATGCTTGGCACGAAATTCCGGGAACCCAAACCACATGAAGACTGCCAGGCAGCAACACAATCCACCTGCCAGCAAGAATATCCACACGTAGTCAAGGGAGAGCAACTCAAGCATTCCCCACAAGACTGCATAAACGACAAGTGAGGTGATAGCACCCACAGAGATGAGCTTCCCCAGTGCCTGCGGTGCTTCCTCCTTGGAAAACCATTGTAGCGATAGTGACTGCTTAACCACTTCGAAATAATGAAATCCAGCCGACATGAGAACAGTTGTGCAATAAAGGCCTATTACACTTGGGAAGAAACCCGCTAAAGCGACGCCAGCCCCTAGGACTGCAAGCGCGATAACGGCAAACACCTGCTCTTTGATGACGAGCAGCACGAATACAGTCGTGAAGCCGAGAAAGCCCGGCACCTCGCGAAGGCTTTGCAGGATGCCAATTTCGATGCCTGTAAATCCAGCGCGCTCAATAACAAAATTATTAAGCAGCGCTGACCAGGTGCTGAATGCGACCGGCATAGCGACTGACATCAAGACCAGAAGCATTCCCGGCGTCTGCCAAGGGTGTTTTTGCATCGGCAGAGCTTAGGGAACGTGTCTGTGTGGGTCAAATTATCGATGTGGAATCGAAAAAATGCACTCTACGTTACATTATAATTATTTTTACTATACAATGTAACGCATGGCGAAAACCAAAGTATCAACCTTGAACCTGCGAATAGAGCCAGGGCTGAAGAATGCAGTACGCGAAGCGGCTGCTCGTGAGCACCGCAGCGTGGCCAATATGATTGAAATGTTGATTCGCCGACACTGCGACGACAGTGGCATATCAATTCCGGAACAAAACGACTTCTTCCCGGGGGATCCTAATGGATGAGCGCATGTTGAAAGCGATGGTGGCGGCCGGCGCGATAAAGGACATCAACATTATCGCCAGCGGCGCCAGATTTCACATCGAGGCGAAAACGCCCAACGGCCCCATCACTGCAGAAACGCGAAAAGGCAAAGTCCGAACCTGGGCCACACTTGATGCCGCTGCTCGCTGGGTCCGCAGTCTGGGCGTAGGTGCCGCCCATGTTAATCTCGCTCACTGGCAACCCAGCCAGCGCGAGCTTCCAATTTAAAGGGGGCTACTACCCTCACTTGATCCAGGCTGCCATAGACGACTGAGAGGAGATGGTTTTTCGTTCGTATTGAAGGTCAACGTGACGAATTGTAAATGTAGGTTGCCCTGCCCTGCACCCTTAATCTGTGTGCTCACTACCCCAATGAGCAAGACATAAAAAACCAAGGGCAACAATGACTGAGCCAGCGAAGATCCCAACGCTGGCCAGCATGAACAAAAACCGCAACTAGGTTATGCCGGATTTTAGGTTCTCCTCGATAGTACCTCCCATTCTATTTTTATCAGCAAAACCCATGGTCTGCCGGTGGGTTGTTGCCACTCATCGCATTGCTCCTTTACGTTAGCCTGCATATTGTTACAATCTTTGGCCCTCTCCACTAGCGCAGTAACCCTAAATGACCCACAGAATCTGGAATGCGGCGGCTGTCGCTATATTAGTAATATTTATTTCTGCGTGTAGCCAAATGGCGGAACCTGAAGCTAAGGCGGCCGCTCCCGATGCAAATGCGATTGCACTGAACAGCATCATTGTCGATACACACGTCGATGTGCCATATCGACTTGTGAATGCACTGGCCGACATCTCCGAGGCCACTAATGACGGCGATTTCGACTACCCTAGAGCGGTATCCGGCGGGCTGAATGCGCCTTTCATGTCCATCTACACGCCATCTACACTGGAGGCTGAAGGTCGATCACGAGAGGTTGCCGAAGGATTGATCGATATGGTCGAAGGATTCGCTCAACAATGGCCCGATAAATTCGCAATTGCTCGATCTCCGGCAGACGTCAGGAATCAATTTGAGGTCGGTATTATTTCAACGCCGCTCGGAATGGAGAATGGCTCGCCGATCGAGGGCGATCTGGCCAACTTGCAGCACTTTTACGATCGTGGTATTCGCTATATAACCCTGACACATGGTCTCTCAAACCACATATCTGATTCTTCCTATGACTCAAACCGCCAATGGAATGGACTGAGCGACTTTGGCGCTGAAGTGGTAGCCGAGATGAATCGCGTTGGTATCATGGTCGATATCAGCCATGTATCCGACGACGCCTTTTGGGAGGTTATGGAGATTACGAATGCACCCGCAATAGCGTCACATTCGTCAGCCAGGCATTTCACACCGGGCTTCGAGCGGAACATGAGTGACGAGATGATTATCGCGCTGGCTAAAAACGGCGGTGTAATACAGATCAACTTCGGCTCAGGCTTCATTACCGCCGAAGCGCAAGAGTATTCGGCGGCTCGACGCGAAGCTAACGCGCTATTTACTGCAGAGCATCCTGAGTTATCAGAATCCGAAATACGTAAAGAATTTCCGGCCATTTACGAAATAGATCACGGGAGGTTTCCGTATTCGTCGCTCGATAATGTCCTCGACCATTTCGATCATGTAGTAGCGCTTACCAGCATTGACCATGTCGGAATCGGCTCGGACTATGACGGCGTCGGCGACTCGTTACCGATAGACCTAAAAGACGTCTCAGCGTATCCGACGCTTATTCAGGGGCTATTGGATCGCGGCTATAGCGAAGATGACATCCAGAAGATACTCAACGGAAACATCCTGCGTGTTTGGCAGGCAGTAGCGGACTACGCAGCAGCAATATCCGGCAAAACATAGCGCAAGAAAGCCTCATAACTGCTTCGATCGAGTTTAATGCCATCAGGTAATGCGAGAATACGGATGGGGCCCTCTATCTATCCTCCAGACTGACTGCCAGAAAGCGTCTCTCAATGTCGCGGTAAACTTGATATTGCACCGCATGACGCATATCCATTTTTAGCTGCATGCCTGCAGTTATCGAGCCAAGGATGGTCACTCCGCCCATTACTTCCTCCGTCAAAATCAATGGTCATAAGCCAATATTAAAAGGCCTACTTAAAAAGTATTATATTGATATATATCAATAATCTATTAATAATAATTAAAATAAATATTAAGTATTTAATAAATTATTCTATCTTCTGCGGCACACCCTTTACGTAAAGCTTACATAGGCTAAAAGAAAGCGGTCGCCGGTACTGAGACGGCGGCCATGCTGGTCTTATGGTTTATTGCTAGACAAGCAAGACCGCTCTATGGAAGACCTTTTGCGGCATTGTCGGTACGATAGGTCGATGGCGTACCTCATCATTATCGTAGTTGTAATTGCACTGATTCTTGGTCCCGGGATATGGGTGAATCGTGTACTCGCAAAGTACAGTCGGCCGGTGGATCGCTACGCGGAAACCGGTGCCAGCCTCGCGAGATATCTTTTAGATTTCAACGGCTTGCAATCCGTAGTCGTAGAGTCAACGGAATCTGGTGACCATTACGATCCAATCGCAAAGGCTGTACGACTGACCCGGGATAAGCACGATGGACAATCATTAACGGCAATTACGGTCGCAGCTCACGAGGTTGGCCATGCACTGCAGGATCACCACGGTTACGCACCGCTCAAATGGCGTACGCGTCTCGTCAGAGTAATGAGTAAGATCGAGAAAATCGGCGCTGGGTTGCTGGTGATATCACCCTTTATAGGTCTGCTAACTCGGGTTCCGGCCCTAGGCATCATCACTATCCTCGCGGGATTCATGACGCTTGGCAGTTCGGTGATCGTGCACGGTCTTACTTTACCGACCGAATTTGACGCCAGTTTCAATCGAGCATTACCCCTTCTGGATAAACTCAATACCCTCAAACCAGCCGACCGCCCTCATGCCCGTAGGCTGCTAACTGCTGCGGCACTGACCTACGTTTCGGCGTCGTTAATGAGCCTGCTCAATATCGCGCGCTGGATTGCGATCCTTCGTCGCTAACTTCGATACGTTAACCTACTGTTTATATTGATTTTTCGAATGATTAGTACGACTCGTTGAGTGGTGTCGACATTGGGACTGGTTTAGGCCGCCCTGCACTGTTATTATCCGCGCCCGAAAGCCCGTCCTACCTGATTCGCAGCGCCATAGCTGCTACCGGGAAATGCATCAAGGACCGGCAAGGAATTACGTGCGTCCACCTCGATTTATTGCCGGGCTCTCGCTGCTAGAACGCTATGAGGGCACCTAACGGTATGTCAATAATTGATGGTTGTTGCCAGGAAACAACTAACAGAGCAGAAGCAGAGAAATGACAGACCTTAACTTATATCGAAATATCGGAGTTTTCGCCCACGTTGACGCAGGCAAGACCACGACCACAGAGCGCATACTGAAACTCACTGGCAAGATTCATAAAACCGGCGAAGTCCACGATGGCGAAGCCACCACGGACTTTATGGATCAAGAGCAGGAGCGCGGCATTACGATTCAGTCTGCAGCGACCAGCTGTGAGTGGGACGGCCACCGCATGAACATCATCGACACCCCGGGGCACGTAGACTTCACGATCGAAGTGTATCGTTCGCTTAAGGTGCTTGATGGCGGTGTCGGTGTATTCTGCGGTTCTGGCGGCGTTGAGCCTCAGTCCGAAACGAACTGGCGTTACGCGAACGACTCGGAAGTTGCTCGTATAATTTTCGTCAACAAGCTTGATCGTATTGGCGCGGATTTCTATCGCGTTGTGCAACAAGTTAAAGATGTACTGGCTGCAAACCCGCTAGTAATGGTTCTGCCGATCGGCATCGAAGACGATTTCGTCGGCGTTGTCGACCTGATGACTGAAAAGTCGTGGATCTGGAGTGATGTTAGTGACCCTGAGTCCTACACGATCGGCGATGTACCCGAAGACATGCTTGAATTGGTTGCTGAATGGCGTGAGAAACTGATCGAGACGGCGGTTGAACAGGATGATGATCTCCTGGAAATGTATCTCGAGGGTGAAACGCCGTCGATCAATGATCTGAAGCGCTGCGTTCGAAGGGGCACCATTGCACTCGATTTTTTCCCAACCTTCTGTGGTTCAGCCTTTAAAAACAAGGGTGTACAGAACATTCTTAATGCAGTTGTTGATTATCTTCCGAACCCAACGGAGGTGAAACCGCAGCCGGAAATCGATCTCGAAGGTAACCCGACCGGTGGATTTGCAATTGTTGATCCGGAAGGGCCTTTACGGGCACTGGCATTCAAAATCATGGACGACCGTTACGGCGCCCTGACCTTCACTCGCATCTATTCGGGCACATTAAAGAAAGGTGACAGCGTCGTAAACACCTTTACTGGCAAGAATGAACGCATCGGTCGTATCGTCGAGATGCATGCCGACGCTCGTGAAGAGCTCCATTCTGCTCAAGCGGGTGACATTGTTGCCCTCCTCGGTATGAAGAACACACGCACAGGCCACACGCTCGCTGATGCAGATAATCCTGCAACACTTGAACCGATGGTATTTCCGGATCCTGTAATTTCTATTGCCATCTCGCCGAAAGACAAAGCTGGTACCGAGAAGATGGGTGTTGCTCTGAACAAGATGGTTCAGGAAGATCCTTCATTCCAGGTAGCTACCGATGAAGACTCTGGTGAAACACTGATCAAGGGTATGGGCGAGCTGCATCTCGATATCAAGGTCGACATTCTACGTCGCACACACAACGTTGACGTTGAGATGGGCAAACCGCAGGTTGCTTATCGCGAGACGATTACACGCACGATCGAAGACACCTACACCCATAAGAAGCAATCGGGTGGTTCAGGTCAATACGGCAAGATCGAATACGAGATTGCGCCTGCTGAACAGAATGCCGGCTACGAATTCGAATCCAAAGTAACAGGCGGTAACGTTCCGCGTGAATACTGGGGTGCGATCGAGAAAGCGTTTAAATCTTGCATGGTCGAAGGCACGATGGCGGGATACCCACTGCTCGACGTCAAATTCACCTTGCTCGACGGCGCATTCCACGCCGTTGATTCATCCGCTCTCGCGTTCGAAATCGCAACCAAGGCGGCCTACCGCCACTCGGTGCCGAAAGCCGGTCCTCAAATACTTGAGCCGATCATGAAAGTCGACGTATTTACGCCTGACGACAATGTTGGTGACGTAATTGGCGATCTTAACCGGCGTCGCGGCATGATTAAGTCTCAGGATGCAGGTCCTACGGGCGTTCGTGTAAAGGTAGATGCACCACTGGCTGATATGTTTGGCTACATTGGCCATCTGCGTACGCTGACGTCAGGTCGCGGACAGTTCTCGATGGAGTTCAGTCACTATGCACCTTGTCCACAGAATGTCGCTGATGAAGTCATAAAGGAAGCGACTGAGCGCAAAGCAAACAGGTAGGCACCCACAGCCTTAGAGGTTGCCATCTGCAAAGATATTAAGCCCCTGTCGATTCTATCGGCAGGGGCTTTTTCTTTGCCAACTTCACAGCGTCATAAATAAATACAGCGACGGCGATCCAGATTAGGGCAAAACAAATCTTGTAAGCGGTAGTGAGCGTTTCACCATAATACAAACCGACAAGAAATTGTAAGGTCGGGCCGATAAACTGCAAGAATCCGATTGTCGTGAGTGACAATCGTCTCGCCGCAATAGCGAATAACAACAATGGCATCACTGTTATAGGGCCTGCGAGGATTAACAGGCCGTCCGTAACTAGGCTGTATTTCAGAAAAATTGCGCTTCCGCCGTTCATTAATATCAGCAACCAAGCGATCGAAAACGGAAAGAGAATCAGAATCTCAACAAAAAGTCCGGGCATTGCACCTATATCGATCTGCTTTCTAATGACTCCGTACACTGTAAATAATACCGCTAATGAGATCCCAGCCCAGGGAACCTGCCCATGACTGATGCTCAGTATCGTTACAGCGAGCATCGCAAGGGTCACTGCGACCAGTTGCCACGGGCGCAGCCGCTCACCCAAGAAAAGAACCCCGACAAGCACGTACATCAGAGGGTTGATGTAGTAGCCGAGACTGGCCTCGAATATCCGACCATTACTAACGGCCCACAGATAGATTAGCCAGTTGACAGAGATCGCCGCGGCCGCCAACGCGAGCCAGGCCAGCTTACGCTTATCGAAAAAAGCGCTACGGACCTCGTGCCACTGGCGGCGAAAATAGATGATCAAAGCACCGAACGGCAATGCCCAGATTACGCGGTGAACAAGAATTTCCGTCGTCGATACATCGCTCACCTGCTTTAAATAAATCGGAAGCAGGCCCCACATCGTATAGGCCAACAGTCCAATAATAACCCCCTCTTTTGCAAGCTGGCTATCATTGTTCAATATCGTCTATTCCGATTGAGCTGATGCCGGATAACCCATCATCCAATCTTTGATGCGGTGGACAAGCGCGACTGCATCTAATTGCAACATATACAGTGATGGCACAAGGAGTAGTGTAATCACAGTCGCAAATACGATGCCAAAACTGATCGAAATCACGGTTGGAATAACGTACTGTGCTTGCGAGCTGGTCTCAAATAATATCGGCATCAACCCCGCGGCCGTCGTGAAAGATGTCAAAATGATAGCTCTAAATCGCTGTGTTCCAGATTCAATCACAGCCTGCCGCGCAGCCACACCTTTCGCTCTTGCCTTATTAATAAAATCGACCATGATTAAACTGTCGTTTACCACGACACCCGCCAATGCAAAAAGTCCAAATAGCGAGAACATGCTTATCGCTTTGCCCATCACAACATGCCCGACGATAGCTCCGATGGCGCCGAATGGAATAACTGACATAATTAGTAATGGCTGACTGTATGAGCGCAAGGGGATTGCGATGAGCGCATAGATCATAAATAAAGCCGCCACTAAGGCGAACCACAGCTCAGATATCAACTTGCGTTCATCCTCGCTGGCACCTTCCAACCCATAACTAATACCGGGGTACCGAGCTAATAGATCTGGAACAAAGCTTTCAGAGAGCTTGCGAAGTATTTCCTGCGGCTCCACCAAATCCGGATCCAGGTCAGCAGTAATCGTAACTGCACGCTCTCGATTCAAGCGTGAAATTCGTGAGTAGCCTTTCCCAATTTCAATTTCCGCTACAGAGGTAAATGGAACCTCATCACCACTCGGCGTTCGAATTCTCATGTTTTCAAGATTAATGATCGAGCGACGTTCGTCAGCGGGATATCTCACCATCACTCGAAGATCGTCTCTACCGCGCTGAATACGCTGCGCTTCTTCCCCATAGAAAGCTTGGCGTACCTGCCGCCCTAAGGATGACTGCGTCAGTCCCAATGCCTCTGCTTCTGGCTTTATCTTTAGTCGAATTTCATCTCCACCTGCAAACGCAGAATTCGAAATATCAAATAGGCCCTCAAATGAGGATAATTCAGCCTCAAGTTCTTCAGCGGCACTTTCAAGTGCTTCATGATTAGCGCCGCTTAATCGCAAGTTGATTGGATCACCACTATCAAAACCATTCTCGCCCTGAAACTTCAAATCTCTTATGCCGGGAATCTCGCCCACTCGATCACGCCACATTGCGGCGATTTCTGTCATCGAATATGGGCGCTCTTGCGTCATAGGGATTTCGACAAACAATTGCGCGGCAAGGTCACCCTGCGTAAAGATCCCTAAATGCTGAATCATCGGAAGCTCACCAGGGTGTTCACGCACGTACTCTTCGTTCATCGATAACAATTCTGATTCAATTAAATCAAGCGCGGCATCTCGTTGGCTTGATGGAGTGCCAGCCTCCATCTCGAAGTTTACTTGCATGAAATCTGATTCAATTTCTGGAAACAAAACCACGCGTAATGCGCCACTCATTATGAGGCCGGCCGATAATATCAAGACGGCCACGAAAACCGATAAGGTAAGACCACGATTATCGACCGCTTTTTCAAGCCATGGCCGGTATATTTTCTCAACGAAACGATGTAGCCGATGCTGTACACGGCGTTGAACCTTTAGAAAAAATCGCGGAATACGCTCCTTAAATGCTATCGAGCGCTGCGGATAAAATAGATCATCTTCATCGATATCCGGAATACGCGCGCGCGCAAGGTGTGATGGCAATATGAGCTTTGATTCAACTAACGAGAAAAGCAGACAGAGAATAATGACGAAACTCATTGCCTCAAAGAAAGTTCCAGCTGCACCACCGATAAACATCATCGGTGCAAACGCGGCAACAGTTGTCAAAACACCGAATGTCGCTGGAATTGCCACCTTGTGTGCGCCCTGAATCACGTTATTAAGTGACTGACCATCAGCTCGAATTTTAGTATAGACGCTCTCGCCGATAATGATCGCATCGTCTACGACGATACCGAGAACTACAATAAAACCGAAAAGACTAATTACATTAATCGTTACCGGCCAGATGGGCATCAACCACAGCGCGCCAAGAAACGTCACGGGTAAACCAATAATGACCCAAAATGCGACTTTCATTCGCAAGAACAATGATAGAACGAGAAACACCAGAATCGCTCCACTGATTATGTTCTCATTCATCATTTTTAGACGATCTTCAAGATAGCGTGGAAGGTCAATCCAAGTTTCCATCTTGATGCCGCTCGGAATCAACTTCGATTTTCCAGCGAGATAATTTTTTACATCTTTCGCGGTCTGAATTTCGTTTTGCTGCCCTCCAGCGACCACCTGCAATGTCGAAGACGGTCGGCCATCAAAGCGACTATAGCCACTCGTTTCTACAAATCCATCCGTGATGGTCGCAACATCAGACAAAATCAATCGAGTGCCATCCGGGAATGTTCGTAGCACTAGTTGTGAATACTCGGCGCCGGTATAGACCTGCCCGATCGTGCGCAACAATATATCTCCGCCCGCTGTTTTGATCGTGCCACCCGGCATATCAATCGACGAATTCTTGATGGCTTGCGAAATTTCGCTCATCGTCAAACCGTATTGGCGTAGGTTATGCTCAGAGACTTCGACGCTAATTTCGTATGGCCTGTCACCGAAATTATTGACCTGATTGACTGTCGGTATTTGCATTAACTCATTACGAACGTCCTGCGAAATAGTCTTTCTAGCAAACGAGTCAAGGTCACCATGAATCGAGATCATTACTACGGGCTGTTTAATCTCGATTTTCGAGATTATGGGCTTCTCGGTTAAAGCAGGAAATGTCGAGATAGCGTCGACCCGCGTCTTAACATCACTCATGACCTCGTTAAGATTCTCGCCAAGATTCAGCTCGAGCGTTACCCGACCCATCCCCTCTCTGGCCGTCGAAGAAATCTTCTTGATTCCCTCAATATCCTGAATGGCTTCCTCGATTCTAATGACAACGCCTTCCTCAACCTCCTCCGGCGCGGCGCCAAGATAAGGGACCTCAACTCGAATCATCTCGAGTTTAAATTCTGGCTGAGTTTCTTTTCGTATAGAAACCGCTGAAATAAGCCCTGCGACGATAATGAGAAACATCAGCAAGTTCGCGGCAACATGATTTGCCGCAAACCAGGCGAGTATGCCTTTTTCTTCAGTTTCACCCGATGACTGCATTATTAATGCTCGCTCAAAGACGCTGCGACTTCACTTATCGAAGGGGCTGGTTCGATTTCTCCAGCAATTCGAACCGGCATCCCATTGACTGGTGTTTGAATCGCCGTTGTCACTATCCGTTCTCCAGCGATCGCTCCCTCATTTACATAAACGTAATCCGCGTCGGAGTTCACGATATTTACCGCTCGGATATTTAATTTATTGTCACTATCAACAAATATCAATTTATCTGAACCTCTGACAATTCCTCGAGGAATGCGAAATACATTGGCAGCCGTCGGAGCCTGTATGGTCGCGGCGACAAAGGTGCCCATAGGAAGCGAATTTCCATCCATATGTAGTCGATAGGGATCGGCTATTTGAACTACCGCGTAAGTCACCCGGTTGCTTTCATCAACCACTCCCTCCGAACGAACTATCGTGGCAGTCCAACTGACCTGTTGGCCTCGTTGTGTCGCCGTCAAAACCACACTTGGGCCAATGACGCTATCTGACGCGGCCATTTCAGCCGCGCCCGGTAAATCCAAGAATATAAGATCGTTATCAGTGAGCGGTAAGCGAATTTCAGCGAAGTCCGTCGCAAACGTTATGCCCAGTCGGGTTCCCATGCTAACGAACTGCCCCAAATCAGCTACTTTCGCTCGAACAATGCCCTCATAAGGCAATTTAATGTAGGTGCGTTCCAAATTTCGCTGCGCACGAACCATATTGGCTTTCGCAGTGGCGAGCGCGGCGGCGGCAGAAGCAAGCTCCACTTCTGCTCGATAGCCTTGCTCGCGAAGCTTACTTGCGCCGTCGAATTCGATTTGTCGCTGCTTGACCAATGCTTCTGCCTGCCTCAATTCGACCGTGTAGTTAGTCGGATCAATTCGCATTAACACTTCATTTTCCCGAAACACCCCACCAGCGATAAATTTGGGGGAAATTTCAACAATTGTTCCCGATACTTCAGCACTCAGTATTGTTTCAGTCCTTGGGCGCACAGTCCCCTGACTCTGAACTTCGAATTCAGCCGTCATCAGCTCAAGCTCAATAACATTAACTATCGGGTCCAGATCCACTCGCTCTTTCTTGGGTGGTTCGGCCTTCATACTGATCATTGCCATCACGGCGAGAATTGCCAGGCCAGGTATGCCCAGCACAACGAGGATGCGCATGCGTTTGATTTCCCTTGGTTTCGTTTCTTGTGCTAATCGATCGTAGCACCGCATTCTGAATGGTTTTGACCGAAAATTCAGTCATTTATCCCGATCTGTATAAAAAAGACCGAAACCGAGAACATTGTCGATCTAAGAAATTGCGGCGCAGGCGATTTGACACTATCGTATACACCCTTGCGAAAAGCGCCCGTAGCTCAGTTGGATAGAGCGCACGGTTCCTAACCTTGAGGTCGTAGGTTCGAATCCTACCGGGCGCGCCACTCAATTTTGATCGGCAAAATCCAATACTTGTGACGGCGTTAATGACACAAACACAGAAGCAACTAACGTGATGGTCGCAACCGTAACCATGATTCCATCCACCATCTTCTGACGAAGATAATTCTACAAGTTCATTGGATTATCAGGATCTATGTATATGATTGCGTCTTGCACAAGCGAGCGATAACTCAAAATGCGAAATCTGGAGATCTGAAATGCTGAATACGGGTGATCAAGCGCCGGAGTTTGTACTGAATAATCAAGAGGGAATCGAGACATCGCTTTCGGACCTACTGCAAAACGGGCCGCTGATCCTGTATTTCTATCCTGCCGACTTCACGCCGGGATGCACGAAAGAGGCCTGTTCGATTCGCGATATCCACACAGACATTCAGTCCGTCGGTTTGCAGATTGTTGGCATCAGTCCGCAGGACGAGGAGAGCCACAGTCGATTTCGCGAAGAGCACAATCTGCCTTTTGCTTTGCTAAGCGATCCGGAAAAAGTCGCTATCAAAATGTTCGATGTGGACGGACCTTTTAGCGTCGGCGTTCGCCGGGCAACGTTTCTGATCAGTCGGGACAGGTCAATCAAGGATGCGATGATGGCCGACGTACGAATCGGCCGTCACAAGGAGTTCATCGAAAAAGCAGTGATACTGCGAGAGACTGCCGGCTTTCAATCTGGCTAGTTCGGTACATACGGTGCTCCGTATCTCAGGCGTATCGTTTTGGTTTTGCCGAACCAGGGAACTGAAACGACGTAGATATTGTCATATTCGCTATCATTGATCTCCGGAACATTCTTGCTCGCCCCCATGCTTCCGATCATCGCAGGCACCGTATTACTGTGCCCGACAACCAGAACGATTTTCCCTTTATGCGCCTTGACTACGTCATCCATGATCGACTCAGTGTTGAAAGCATCATAGTGCGTAATCGAAATATTCAGCGCGGTCGCGACTGGCAGGACGGTTTCTTCAGTATGGCGATACGACGTGGAATAAATGGCGTCCACCCCCGCTACGACATCGGCAGCGACAAGTTGTCGTGCAAGTTCGGCAGCGCGTATCTTGCCTGCTTCGCTGAGACCGGGATCATCCGTGGGGGTCAACGCCTTTTCAGCATGGCGCACAAATATTACTGTGGTCGTCGCCTGTAGTTCAAAAAACCACGCGAGACCGACAGCGATCGCTGTGTAGATAATGACGACTTGAATTCGGCGTTGTCGGCGGCGGCGGCGATCGATGTTTGACTTGAGCTTTTGCATGGAGTGCGACTTTACTCGGTCTTGGAGTCGTCGGGAACGACCTGGTATTCACCCTCGATGACGCCACCGGTACCACTAGCCTTATTGGCACTTTGGGGCGGGGCTTGTCGGCACATCTTTCGATTGAACCACCAGATACGAATCCTGATGACTGATGCCATGATAAGCACGATGCTACCGATGATCACGAAAGCAAAAAAACCGAACACAATAGACGCGGCGATCGTCAAGATACCGATGACCATGACAAAAAGATTCGCAATTGGATTGCCAGACGAGAATCCGCGATTAAGTGAGGAATATTTCAATCTTTTTTCCTTATTTATAAGCCGTCAGACCGAGGATAAGGGTCCAGCATCTGTTCTGTCTAGCTGCGCGTTAACTTGTTACGCTCAATTTCAATATTGGGAGCTATCATACGATACTCAAGGGTTCAGACCACCAAACCCATAGGAGATTCGCACTAAATTCTTCAAAGAGGCGCAAGTTATGGTTGAAACCGCGCGATACTGCAAGCACAATGCGCAGCGCTCGACCTGACTCGGAGAGGTGGCAGAGCGGTTGAATGCACTGGTCTTGAAAACCAGCAAGGGTTAATAGCCCTTCGTGGGTTCAAATCCCACCCTCTCCGCCAAATAGATAGAAGGCCCCTTTGTGGGGCCTTTTTTTATTCCGCCGTGTAAGGCCTGAAATTCAGCGCCCTATAATACGTGTACCCTAAGGATTTGGGTCATATTGGGAGCATTCCTTGCCTACAATCTTAATAACCGGCTGCAACCGCGGTATCGGTCTACAGCTCGCTTCACAATTTCAGGCACGAGGCGACAATGTTATAGGTGTTTGTCGAAAACCCAGTGATGAACTATCTACTCTTGGGCTCCGCCTCATTTCAGGCATCGACGTTTCCACCGACGAGTCCGTGAGAAAGCTTAAAAACGAACTCGCCGACATACCCGTGGACGTACTCATCAATAATGCTGGAATACTTAACCGCGACGAATTCGGAAGTATCAATTACGACAATATGATCGAGCAGTTCCGCGTCAATACGCTAGGTCCATTACGAGTTACCGAGGCACTTAGCCTCAACCTCCATGAAGGCTCCAAGGTGGTCATCATCTCCAGTCGGGTTGGCTCTATCGCCGACAACGGGTCTGGAAACTACTACGGTTACCGAGCATCTAAAACCGCGGTCAACCAAATGGGCATGAATCTCACGCACGAATTTACGCCCCGCGGCATCGCCGTCACCCTCCTCCACCCAGGTTTGGTCGCAACCGAAATGACCAACGGTCAGGGTGTAACGCCAGCCACCTCGGCGGAGGGCCTCATCGCACGCATCGACGAGTTGAGCATCGCTAACACTGGCCACTTCTGGCATGCCGAGGGGTATGAGTTGCCTTGGTAGCGGCACCGCAACCAAAGTCAGACGATAAATTCAGCATTGGTGTTAGAATTCCAACACTAAGTTAAAATGGAGTTACACAAATGCAAAACAACATAAATTCGATGGCGCCAGTATCTACCATGGCGGTCGAAGACCGCTCTGAATTCATCTGGAAATGCTACGCACATGTAGTTGGCGCAATCTTCGCGCTCATCGCGGTTGAGTATTACCTGTTCACCTCTGGAGCTGCTAACGCGATCGCAGAAGCGATGATGCAGAGCAGAATAATGGTGATGGTTGGCTTCATCGCATTAAGTTGGGGAGCGGGCCATGTTGCGCATCGCCTCGAATCAACGGCCGCCCAATACGCCGCTTTTGCTATGTTTGTTGTGCTTTGGGCCATTATGTTTGTGCCGATTCTAGGTTACGCCATGCTTTACGGTCAGGAGCGAGGCGTCAACATTATCGAAGACGCCGCAACGATTACCGTTTTCGGATGTGCAGGGTTAATCGCGACCGTAATGATCACTCGCAAAGACTTTTCTTTCTTACGAGGGGTTATGGTTTGGGGGTTCTTCGTCGCCATCGGCCTTATTGTCGCGTCACTGGCATTCGGCTTTCACCTCGGAACCTGGTTTTCAGTGGGCATGATCGGATTTGCCGGCGCCGCAGTTTTGTATGACACCTCAAATATCATGCACCACTACCCGCAGGACAAGTATGTCGCCGCGTCAATGGCGTTATTTTCTTCCATAGCGATGATGTTCTTTTACATCTTGCGATTACTAACAAGCCGCGATTAGGTCAGAAATTGAAAGGGCCCTTACGGGCCCTTTTTTCTAGATGCGTTCTACGACTAGCTCTAAGCTGAAATAGACTCCGCCCCACCCATGTACGGCTGCAGGGCTATGGGAATCCGAATGCTGCCGTCCTCATTTTGATAATTCTCCATTATGGCAATCAACGCGCGACCAGCCGCAACGCCAGAACCATTCAACGTATGAATGAGCTCCGGTTTGCCAGAATCCGGATTTCGGCGTCGAGCCTTCATGCGTCGAGCTTGAAAGTCGTTGTAGTTGCTGCAGGAAGATATTTCGCGATACTTCTGCTGACCCGGTAACCAGACTTCGATGTCATATGTCTTGGCAGCCCCGAAGCCAACATCACCAGCACACAACGCGACAACTCGATACGGCAGCTCTAGCTTCTGCAGTATGGCCTCGGCATGTCCTGTTAATGTCTCCAGCGCTGCCATTGATTCATCGGCGGCTACGAAATGCACTAGCTCAACCTTCTCGAACTGATGCTGGCGAATCATGCCTTTCGTATCCTGCCCGTACGATCCCGCCTCAGAGCGAAAGCATGGCGTGTGAGCAACGAAGTGTTTGGGTAACTCACCCACTTCGAATATTGCGTCTTGGGCCAAGTTAGTAACAGGAACTTCGGCTGTGGGAATAAGGTAGTACGGTGTCTCGCCGGAGGTTCGAAACAGATCCTTCTCAAACTTCGGCAGATTTCCTGTGCCCACCAGTGCGCTGGCATGGACGAGATATGGCACATATTTTTCCTCATAACCATGCTTATCCGTATGGGTATCCAGCATTAGCTGGATCAATGCACGCTGTAGACGAGCGAGCGGCCCGGACATGACGGTGAAGCGGGATCCTGAAATCTTACTCGCGGCCTCAAAGTCGATCATGCCCAGGTTTTCGCCGAGTTCTATATGATCACGCGCGTCAAATGGCAGCTCGATCGGAGTACCCCATTGACGAACTTCCGCATTGTCGCTTTCATCCCGGCCGTCTGGAACACTCGCATCAAGCAAATTTGGCAGATCAAGCTCGATGTCCTTGAGTTGAGATTGAACTTCCTGCAACGCAGATTCTGAGGCCGCTAATTGGTCGCCCAAATCTTTAATGGCTAGAAGTAATGGCTGAATATCTTCGCCTTGCGCTTTCGCCTTACCCACGCTCTTGGCGCTTTTATTGCGCTGACCTTGCAGGTGCTCAGTGTCCATCTGCAGAGCTTTACGACGCTCCTCTAGAGACAAGTAGGCTGCTGCGTCAAACGTATAGCCGCGTCGAGCTAGGTTAGCCGCAACATCTGCGGTGGATTGGCGAAGTAGTTTCGGATCGATCATTTGCGTCTTTTTGCCTATTTTTTCTGATTACGCTGCTCGATCTCGTCGAGCTTTTCGCGGATTCGAATCTCCAATCCACGTGGCAAGGGATGATAATACTTAACCGAGTTCATGTCGTCGGGAAAGTACGTCTCGCCCGCCGCATGCCCCTCGTCTTCGTTGTGAGCGTAACGATATTCTTCGCCATAACCCAGATCCTTCATTAAACGCGTGGGTGCATTGCGTAAATGCAGCGGCACCTCCAGAGACCCATGCTGCCGGGCGCCTTCCATCGCCGCCTTGGACGCTGTGTATACCGCGTTACTCTTTGGTGCGCAGGCAAGATAGATAACCGCATGTGCGATCGCAAGCTCGCCTTCGGGGCTACCGAGGCGCTCCTGAGCTTCCCACGCATTAAGAGTCATCTGAAGGCCGCGCGGATCTGCATTGCCAATATCCTCCGAAGCCACCCGAATCAGACGTCGCGCTATGTAAAGAGGATCACAACCGCCATCCAGCATGCGCATCAACCAATACAACGCGGCATCCGGGTCGGTACCGCGAATCGACTTGTGCAAAGCCGAAATTTGATCGTAGAAATACTCCCCTTTTTTATCAAATCGACGTCTACTTCCTGACGCGACCTCCTTGACTGTGTCATCACTGATACCACCAACTTCAGCTAGATCAGCTGACAACTCGAGTAAATTCAATGAGCGCCTTGCGTCTCCATCGGCCGCCTCAGCGATGAGTTGAATCGACGCATCGCTAATCGTAAAACTTCCACCGAGTCCACGCTCTTCATCCATCAACGCTCGCTTGACTATGTCGACCAGATCATCGACCTCCAGCAATTTCAATACGTACACCCGCGCTCTCGATAACAGCGCGTTGTTTAATTCGAAAGACGGGTTTTCAGTTGTTGCGCCGATAAAGATCAAAGTTCCATTTTCGACAAAGGGCAGAAACGCGTCTTGCTGAGACTTATTGAAGCGATGCACCTCGTCGAGAAACAATACGGTGCTTCGATTGTTCATCTGCCGATGTTGCTCTGCCTCGGCTACGGCTGCTCTCACATCTTTGACGCCCGCCATCACCGCTGATAACCCGATGAAATGAGAGTCCGTAGTCGAGGCAATCATTCTAGCGAGTGTTGTTTTCCCCGTTCCCGGCGGCCCCCAAAAGACCATGGAGTGCACACGGCCTCGCGTAATCGCACTTTGCAGTGGTTTGCCGTCGGCAAGTAAGTGCCGTTGTCCGTAGAACTCAGACAACGTCAACGGACGCATCCGGTCCGCTAACGGGCGCCCTATATCTGAATCATTGCTAAAAAGGTCAGTCACTGTCAGTGCTTAGCGAATCGTTCCTCGGCCCTCAGGCACCAGCCGCCAACGCCCGCTGCTCCGATTGCAAGGCCCATAATGATACCTGCCACATCGGCGCCAACATCGTATAGCTCGGCTGTTCTATAGCCCACCATGCGCTGGCAAATCTCAATACCGAAACCGAACGCCAATAAGCCAATGCCAATTCTCCAATAAGAGCGATTGCTGTACTGCCCCGCAAACCAGAGCGCCAATATCAGAAATGTAATTCCATGCAGCCACTTGTCGACGCCATCGAACCATGACAGCGCTTTGTAACGGTCATCCCAAAACCAGACCGCTGGCATCAGCGCCAAACAAAGAACAAATGCCAAAAGAATGACGCTGGCTATCCGCCACCAACCGACATAGCGAAGCGGCAGCATCAATGATCTGCAGTTTCAGCAACGGCTGGTGTGCCAACAAGATCAACGCCGTCAGGAACGACGAATTCGAAACGCGCCGCGTCGATTAGCTCGTTCCGCTTCACGTTATGAAGAGCAATCAGTGTTGTTTGCTTAAGATTGTCAAAGAACATCATTCGCAGCATTTGATTCTCGATAAAACCAAGTTCAACCCGATTAAATCCACTGTTTTTATCTTTTGGCTCCAAACGAACCCAGGTGATAATTTTCTCGACAGTCGTACCACCGAAATCGAATTGCTCGAGAGCATTTGCGGAACCACCGAGTAATAATGCTGGAGTATTCGCTAACGCCTCCGCCTGCGCCTTGACAGTGACTTGCTCTAGGTCGAGGTCATAGCTCCAGATATTCACACCATCTGCCACCAACCATTGCTCGTACGGTTCGGTATACAACCAACGAAACCGCATCGGCCTTTCAATTTCCAGCGTGCCGCTCGTGCGTTCGATGATCGCGCCTCCTGCATCGATAAGCGATTGTTCAAATCGACCTTCGAGCGTAATCACGTCAGTTAGGAAATCTTTGACGAGTTTTTCGCCAAGATCGTCAATACTTACTTGAGCAAATGCGCCGTTTGCGCCCAGCGCAAGAGTAATCAATAAGATTATTTGTCTAGTCATCTTTCGCCGGTGTCGGGACCAATATTTCGCGTGCGCCATTTGACTGCAACGGACCCACCATTCCGGCAGCTTCCATCGCCTCTACCATTCTTGCTGCTCGGTTATAGCCGATCTTCAATCGCCGCTGGACGCCCGAAATCGACGCCTTACGGGTATCGAGAACCACCTGAACAGCCTGATCATAGAGTGCGTCTTGCTCTGAATCATCATCGTCATCTGATTTATCGATTCCGATCAGTCCTGAGGTTGGACCTGATGGACCATCTAGAATTTCATCGATATACCGCGGTGTACCACTTTTCTTCAGGTGTCTTACGACAGCATGGACCTCGTTGTCGTCAACAAATGCACCGTGAACACGGACTGGCAGAGACGTTCCAGGTGGCAAGTAAAGCATGTCTCCGTGCCCCAGTAAGTTTTCCGCACCCATCTGATCCAGGATCGTTCGCGAATCGACCTTTGCTGATACCTGAAACGCGATGCGAGTTGGAACATTGGCTTTGATCAGGCCGGTTATCACGTCAACCGATGGGCGTTGAGTGGCGAGAATCATGTGAATTCCCGACGCGCGCGCTTTCTGTGCCAGGCGCGCGATCAGTTCTTCCACCTTCTTGCCGACGATCATCATCATGTCGGCCAGCTCGTCGATGATAACGACAATGAACGGTAGTGGTACCAATGTCGGATGCTCAATCGGCTTATCTTCATCGAACAAATCAGGCGGCCTGAAGATCGGATCCTTGATCGGCTCGCCTGCATCGATCGCATCGCGAACTTTGCGGTTATATCCACCGATGTTGCGGACACCTAATGCAGACATTAAGCGATACCGTCGATCCATTTCGGCGACGCACCAGCGAAGGGAGTTGGCCGCATCTTTCATGTCTGTGACGACGGGCGCCAACAGATGTGGGATGCCCTCATACACCGACAATTCGAGCATCTTCGGGTCGATCATGATCAGGCGAACGTGTTCGGGCTGCGTTTTGTATAAAATACTCAGAACCATCGCATTGATGCCGACAGATTTGCCAGACCCAGTTGTGCCGGCAATTAGCAAATGTGGCATTCGAGCGAGATCCGCGACGACTGAGTTGCCGCCGATATCCTTCCCTAAAGCCAACGTAAGCGGTGATGAAAGATCGTCGTATGCACGTGACTTCAATATCTCCCCTAGTGTGACGAGTTGGCGATTCTCGTTTGGAATTTCGAGACCAACAAATGACTTTCCAGGTATGACCTCAACAATACGAACACTGACAACAGACAACGAACGGGCCAGATCTTTAGCTAAGTTAGCGATTTGACTAACTTTCACGCCTGGCGCCGGGTCCAATTCAAACCGCGTAATAACAGGACCTGGCGAAACAGATTTCACCTCGACGTCGATGCCGAAATCCTTGAGTTTTAATTCGACCAGACAAGACATCGCCTCAAGCGACTCCTTTGAGTAGCCCGCTTTCTGTACCGGCGGGTCGTCCAGCAAGGACAATGGCGGCAATTCACCGGCGGCTGGTGGATCAAACAGCGGAACCTGTCGCTCCTTTTCGGCGCGCTCACTCGGTTCAAGGGTTGGCAGAATCGGTTCGATCCGTGGTTTAGCTCGACTGGCTTTTAGCGCCTTCTCAACTTTGACGACATTCTGGCGAGCTGCCGCGCTTCGACGCCCTTCTGCCTTGTCGCGCAATTCACCCAGCTTGAATCTCGCTTTTTCAAAAATGAGCAAGCACCGGCCGCCAATCCCATCCATGACCTTGATCCAGGAGATACCCAGGAAGAGTGATATGGAGGCGACCCATACACAAAATAACAAAGTGCTCGCACCGAGCAATTTCATCACGCCTTCGAGCCAGCTGCCGAGCGCCTGACCGATGAATCCGCCGGCTGACTCGGGGAGACCCTTAGGCGCAAAATGCAGCGACGATAGCGCGCAGCTTGTCATTAGCGTCGCGATGAATCCAGCGAATCGAAGCCCAAAGTCGATCTTGGTCAGCGAGATCTGAGTTTTCTGCTCGCGGTACAGCATCCAACCCAGGAAAAAAACCATGATTGAGAATAAGTAGGCTGGGCGGCCGAAGGAAGTGAATAGCAGATCGGCAACCCAAGCCCCAACCGCGCCAACACCGTTGATAACCTCATCGCTCGAGTTTGTATGAAAAGGCCCAGAATCAGCGGAGTCGTAGGTAAATAATGCCAAACACAGCATCAACGACAACGCGCCGAATACATATAACGCCCCCTCTCGCAATGCGGTGTGAACTTGCGTTGAGAGGCGAGACTCTGGTTGTTTGGCTTTCGTAGCTATTGCCATAAAGATTCTATATTCCCTACACTAGTCTATTAAGCTTCAGTTCCGCATAAAGCTTGCCCGAATCATAGCGCTTGAAGGTCGCCCCTTGAAAGATAAACAAGGGAACACACTTCAAGGCCTTCTGCGGGCAGATTCTGCGCATAATCTATTCTTACGGACAAATTATACATGAGTGACTTGAAACATTGCCGGGTTCTGATACTCGGCTCGGGCCCCGCGGGATATTCCGCTGCCGTTTACGCGGCTCGCGCAAACCTAAATCCAGTCATGGTCACCGGAATCGAGCAAGGTGGTCAGCTGATGACAACCACGGACGTCGATAACTGGCCGGGGGATGTCGAGGGACTGCAAGGTCCGGCACTAATGGAGCGAATGCTGCGCCATGCCCAACGATTCAACACAGAGGTTGTGAACGATCATATTCATACCGCCGATCTGTCGCAGAGACCGTTCAAATTGGAAGGCGACTACGCCACTTATACTTGCGATGCGCTAATTATCTCGACTGGCGCGACAGCAATGTACCTGGGATTGCCGTCAGAAGAGGTCTACAAGGGCCGCGGCGTCTCCGCCTGCGCGACCTGCGATGGCTTTTTTTACAGGGGTAAGCCTGTAGCCGTGATCGGCGGCGGCAATACGGCAGTGGAGGAAGCGCTGTATCTCAGTAATATCGCTTCGAAGGTGACGTTAGTACATCGGCGCAACGAACTGCGCGCTGAGAAAATTCTGCAGGATCACCTATTCGAGAAAGAACGAGAGGGTAATGTAGAAATTCGATGGGATAGCACACTCGATGAGGTGCTCGGCGATGATTCTGGCGTCACCGGTATACGTATCCGCAGCACCAAAGGCGAAAAAGAAGCCAGCGATATCGATCTGGACGGCGTGTTTATCGCGATCGGTCACAAGCCCAATACCAGCCTTTTTGACGGTCAGCTCGGGATGAAGGACGGCTATATCACCGTCAAATCCGGCATTTCGGGCGGCGCAACTGCCACGAGCATGCCAGGTGTTTTTGCCGCCGGTGATGTAGCAGATCAGATCTATCGCCAAGCAATAACCTCGGCTGGCACCGGTTGTATGGCAGCACTTGATGCCGAAAAGTATGTAGATGCACTAGATGATAAAACTGCAGCGGACGATGCTGCGGCCTGATAACTAAAGTGCCCTCGTGAAGGTCACCGTCCACAGCGGCATGTCCCAAATCAATCGCGACGATTGGAATGCCTTATTGGGTGAAGGCTATCCATTCTTACGACACGAGTTCCTGATGCTTGCAGAGGGGACCGGTTGCGTTGCCCCACAAAACGGATGGTCACCTCGTCACTTGACGATCGCAAATGACGGGGTTGACGGGCAGCTCCGGGCCGCAATGCCGCTGTACGAAAAGAGTCATTCGTGGGGCGAGTTCGTATTCGACTGGGCGTGGGCAAACGCCTACAAACAGACGGGTCTTACTTATTACCCGAAACTGGTTTCTGCCGTCCCATTCACACCGGCTTCCAGCCCGCGCCTCTTGCTCGCCAATGCGGAAGATTCAGACGGCGCCGCAGCATTGTTGGAGGCCGCTGTGGCCTTAGCCCAGGAAACCCACTGTTCATCACTGCATATTCAATTCCCATCAGATGAGGATATGCCACACCTTGAGAAGGCGGGTTTCATGATACGTAAAGACTGTCAATTCCATTGGCATAATGATAACTACTCAAGTTTTGATGATTTCATTAAGACCTTTACGTCCGCCAAACGAAAAAAGGTGCGCCGAGACCGCAGACGAGTTCGAGAAAGCGGAATCAAGTTTCGACGCTTATGCGGCGCAAACATTGGTGCAGAAACCTGGGCCATGGTGTACAAACTAATCAGCCGTACATTCATGCTGCGCGGTTCCATGCCCTACTTCAGCGAAGCGTTTTTTGTGGAGCTCTCGAAAGCAATTCCAGATGGAGTAATGGTCATTCTCGCGGAGATCGATGCAAATCCAGTTGCCGCGGCGGTTTTCTTCGAGAGTGACACCTGTCTGTATGGCCGATACTGGGGCAGCGATGGCGATTACGACTCGCTGCACTTCGAGACTTGTTACTACCAGGGAATCGATTACTGCATCGAGTCAGGGAAGAAGACTTTTGAACCAGGAACACAAGGCGAGCATAAGATTAGCCGCGGATTCTCACCGACTTCAACCCAGTCTGCACACTGGCTCGCTCACCCCCAATTTTCCAGCGCGATCGAACGGTATCTGGACGAGGAAGGCAAGCACATTGCTCGCTATATGGACTCAGTCGAGTCGCACACGCCATACAAGAATAAAGGCAGTATTTCATGAAAAGTGGTCGTGTTATTTGGCTAAACCAAGATGATCCACCGGACACCTTTCCACCAGTGTCAGCGGCACTCACCGAGCCTGACGGACTACTCGCGGTAGGCGGTGACCTCTCGTCAGAGCGCCTGCTCTGCGCATACCAGAACGGGATCTTTCCATGGTATGACGAAGGCCAGCCGTTGTTGTGGTGGTCACCTGATCCACGCTGTGTATTTCTGCCGGGCGACTTCCATGTCTCGCGAACATTGCAGCGTGAGCTGCGATGCTCAAGCGCAGAATTAAGAGTCAACACGGCATTCTCGGAAGTGGTTCGCGAATGTGTTAAACCGCGCCGCTCGGAACAAGGAACGTGGATAACGCCGGATATGATAGAGGCCTATGAGCGGCTACATCATCAGGGCTGGGCGCATTCGATTGAAATCTGGGAGTCCGACAAGCTAGTTGGGGGACTTTATGGCTTAGCTATCGGCCAGATCTTTTTCGGCGAATCCATGTTCAGTCGGGTGTCGAATACCTCAAAGATAGCGCTGCTGTTTATCGCCAAGCATCTCGAGTCAGGCACGTTTCAACTACTTGATTGTCAGGTCGTCTCCGCTCATTTAGAGACTCTGGGTGCTCGGATTATACCAAGGAGCAACTTCGTAGAGCGTCTCGGTAGTGCATGTCTCCCGTCGAATCCATTCCAAGGCTGGCCAACCGAAGCACTTCCCTGCTCGAAATTGTTTAATAATTAATAATATAGCGCATTGCATTACGTGCGGTGTTTCTGCACAATCCGCGAGCCTTTTAGCACTAGAGTGAATTAAATCCCTTGGCAAAAGAAGAAGCCATTCAGATGGAAGGCGTCGTTAATGAGACGCTGCCCAATACGACTTTTCGAGTTGAACTCGAGAACGGTCACATTGTAACTGCGCATATCTCGGGAAAGATGCGCAAGAATTACATTAGAATTTTGACGGGCGATAAGGTCACCGTCGAATTGACACCGTACGATCTCAGTAAAGGTCGAATCGTTTACCGCGGGCGCTAGCCCTCTGGCAGGTGTTCAAGTTCCTTGAGCACCGATTCAACAATCAACTCAAGCGCGTCGTCTTTACCAACGACTATCTTCACGTGCCCGCCTTTTGCCAAGCTACCAAATAACAGTTCTTCGGCAAGCGGACGCTTGATTTGTTCCTGAATGATTCTGGCCATCGGACGTGCGCCCATTTGTGGGTCGTAGCCCCGCTCCGCAATCCAGTCACGCGCGGCGTCATCGAGTTCAAGCGTCACATTATTATTGCCAAGCTTCGCCTCCAACTCAACCACCAACTTATCCACGACGCGTTTGATCGACTGAAGATCAAGTGACGCAAACTGAATAATTGTATCAAGACGATTGCGAAATTCTGGCGAGAATTTCTTCTTAATAACCGACATGCCGTCCGAGCTGTGGTCCTGATCGGTGAACCCAATAGATGCTCGACTCATCTCCTCAGCACCGGCATTGGTCGTCATTACCAGAATCACATTCCGAAAATCGGCCTTCCGGCCGTTGTTGTCAGTCAGTGTGCCGTGATCCATCACCTGCAGCAGAATGTTAAATACCTCAGGATGGGCCTTCTCTATTTCATCAAGTAAAACAACAGCATGTGGATTCTTATTAACGGCCTCTGTTAAGAGTCCGCCTTGATTAAATCCGACGTATCCCGGGGGTGCTCCAATCAATCGCGACACCGCATGGCGCTCCATATACTCGGACATATCGAAGCGAATGAGCTCGACACCCATCAACATCGCAAGCTGTCGCGTGACTTCTGTTTTGCCGACGCCTGTTGGTCCTGAAAACATGAACGCACCAATTGGCTTTTCTTCATCTCGCAGCCCGGAGCGTGACATTTTGATAGCACCACTCAACGCCTTGATTGCGTCATCCTGCCCGAAAATCGTCAGCTTCAAGTCACGATCCATCGTTCGCAGTGCATCACGGTCCGATGTGGAAACACTTTTCTCAGGAATTCTAGCCATTTTCGCAACAATCGCTTCCACCATGCGGACGGTTACGCGCTTGGCGCGCTCGGCAACTGGTTTCAGTTGCAGATGAGCGCCCGCTTCGTCCATCACATCGATAGCCTTGTCCGGCAAATGTCGGTCATTGATATGGCGGGCAGACAGTTCGGCCGCGGCCTCGAGTGCCGGGTTGTCGTACTTGATGCCATGATGCTCTTCGAATCGACTCTTCAGTCCCTTGAGGATTGCAATGGTCTCTTCAATGCTTGGCGCCGGAACATCAATCTTCTGGAAGCGTCGTGCGAGCGCATGGTCCTTCTCAAAGACGCCACGGTATTCAACGTAGGTAGTAGACCCAATGCAGCGTATATCACCGTTCGCGAGAACCGGTTTGATCAGGTTACTGGCATCCATGACACCACCTGAGGCTGCTCCAGCACCGATAACGGTATGAATCTCATCAATAAAGAGGATAGCGCCAGGATCATCGCGAACTTCGGAAATTACATCCTTCAGACGTTTTTCGAAGTCACCACGATATTTAGTCCCGGCGATTAAAGTACCCATATCCAACGCGAAGATTGTCGCATCAGACAAAACTTCCGGAACACGTTCTTCGACGATCAAGCGCGCCAAGCCTTCGGCTAAAGCCGTTTTACCGACTCCGGCATCACCAACGTACAACGGATTGTTCTTGCGCCGGCGGCAAAGGATCTGCACAGTTCGCTCGATCTCGAGATCACGTCCGATCAACGGGTCGATCTTACCCTGACGAGCCAGCTCATTCAGATTTGTCGCGTACTTATCCAGTGCAGATAATTCGGGCTCCGCTTCGGACTCAAGTTGCGGCTCGCCGTCAGGACCAATGGCCTCTCCCGGTAACTGCGGTATACCGTGAGAAATGTGGTTGACAACGTCCAGCCGCGAAATGTCCTGCAAGCTCAGAAAATAAACAGCCTGAGATTGCTTCTCGGAAAAAATTGCGACCAAAACATTACTGCAAGTCACCTCTTTCTTGCCGCTCGATTGAACATGAAAGACGGCGCGCTGCAGTACACGCTGAAAGCCAAGTGTTGGCTGGACTTCAGCGTCTTCCTCGTCAGGTAATACCGGCGTTTGCTCATCAATGCACTCGGTCAACTGCTGGCGCAACTCCGAAATATTTGTACCGCAAGCCTTCAGAACTTCACTTACTGCTGGGATGTCCAGCAAGGCCAACAGAAGGTGCTCGACCGTCATGAACTCATGACGATGCTCTCCTGCCTTCTGAAAGGCTTCACTCAAACAAAATTCGAGCTCACTGCTCAACATATTCGGACCTCGTCATTGATTTAAGACTCCTCCATAGTGCACAACAACGGGTGTTGCTGCTGATTGGCGATCGTCATTACCTGCGCGACCTTCGTTTCGGCAATGCCGTGGCCAAAAACACCGCATAGCCCCTTTCCTTTGGTATGCACTTCCAGCATGACCTGAATCGCACGAGTGCGCTCCATGCCAAATACGGACCCGAGGATGTCGACAACAAACTCCATAGGAGTGAAATCGTCGTTTAACAGAACAACACGATACAAAGACGGACGCTTAATCTTCGGCTTAGCTTCTTCAGTAGCCAGATTGACTCCGTCATAACGCTCTATGTCAGTTAGTTTGTCACTCATAAGGGTTTTTCACGGACGATTTTTCACTTAAAAGTTAATAATCTGCTTGTTCGTTCCACAGTTCAACCCATATCATCGACTCGCTACGTTATAATGAGAATCATTTGCAATACCACTAGTTAAGTCAGCTACCTTTAATAGCTTCGTTGAATATGATTTCAAGAGCCCATTGGTTAAATTTTTCTAACGCTGGCAGCGCTTCTGTCAATAGGTTCTTGCCGCCCATGGTAAGCCTGTTGCTTGTCGTGCTGATTGCTTGGCAACTTGCCAAGACAATCTGGATGCTCGTCCCGGGCAGTACCATAGGGGTCACCGTTCCAATGCCTGATTCGATGCCTCAGCTGACAGGTACATCGCCAGTATCGGCTGACGTCAATGAAATAGCCACATCCCACCTATTCGGAATCGCCGACGAGGAGCAAGGCGGCCCCCCGCTGATCAGCGCACCAAATGATGATCTTGCCGATACGCGACTCATCAATTTGACGCTCAATGGAACGGTTGCATCCGAGATGCCGAATTACTCAGTGGCGATCATCGCTGACGGCAGCAAGGACCAGGAAGTTTACATAATCGGTGAATCGGTCGGCAATAACGCAACGTTGTATGCTGTCTATGCGGACAGAGTCGTATTGAACGAAAATGGGATTCTAACCAATCTTAAATTGCCTCGAGAATTTAAAAATGCGTCCGTCGCCACTACACGCCAAACCATGACGGTCTCCCGGCAGTCCGTCAGTAATACGAAAAGTATGCAGTCAGTCGTGACACAGAACCTGACGAAGCTTACGGATGTCATACGCCCGACTCCGTATCGCGTAGGCGGCCAGCAGGTCGGCTTCCGGGTCTACCCGGGTCGCGACAGACGACAATTCGCAGCGCTAGGCCTGCGTCCCGGCGACATCATCAAAGACATCGATGGGCAAGCGCTCTCTGATGCGAGCCAGGCGATGCAAATATTCCAATCACTCGGCTCGGCAGAGCAGGTCACGGTCACGATAGAGCGTGATGGACAATCTGAATCTCTGACCTTGAAGACCAGTCAACTCGATCTGAATGGCGAGCAAACCAAATGACCACAAACAATCAATTGAAGCCCAATGCATTCCGGTTGTTCATAACCGTTCTCATGCTGCCCATCGTTACAATAGCAATTGCACAAGACTCAGGCATCACTCTGAACTGGAAGGATGCTGATATACGAATAGTGGTCGAGGCCGTCAGCGAGGCAACCGGGAAAAACTTTATTCTCGATCCACGGGTCACCGGCAAGGTGAACCTACTATCCGCTGAGCCAATGTCAAAGGATGCTTTTTACGAAGCATTTTTGTCGATACTGCAGGTACACGGTTACATCGCCATTGAAAGCGGTAACCTGATCAAAATCCTGCCCAATGCGACTGCCCGTCAATTTCCAAGCCGGTTTGGAGCAGAAACCACTAATGGTCCGGATGATATGGCGACGCAGGTGATCCAGGTTCACAATGTTGGTGCCACTCAGCTCGTGCCCATCCTGCGTCCGCTCATCCCCCAATACGGACACATGGTTGCCCACTCCGGCTCAAACATGTTGATCATCTCGGATCGCGCCGCAAACCTGGCACGTATAGTCAGGATTATCCGGCGTATCGATATGGCCAGTGACGACGATATCGAAGTGGTGCAACTGCGTAATGCCTCGGCTACTGAAATTGTCAGGATCATGACGGCACTGACGCAAACCGCGCGGACGGACGGCGCACCGGTTAGTACAAGCCTGGTTGCTGATGCTCGAACCAACAGTATATTGATTGGCGGCGACAAGTCGGATCGGCTCCGACTACGCACACTGATTGCCCATTTGGATACCCCGCTCGAAGACGGTGGTGACTCACAAGTTCGTTACTTACGCTACGCAGACGCCGAAGAGCTCTCGACTAAGCTGCAAACACATTTCACAAGTCAGGCTACCGCTGCGGCAGGGCAGGCAGGGAGTCCAATGTCTACTGAAAATGTCAGCGTATGGGCTGATACACAGACGAACGCTATCGTCGTGAATGCGCCTCCGAAGATGATGCGCTCACTAATGCAGATCGTAGATAAACTCGATATCCGGCGAGCGCAGGTTCTCGTTGAAGCTATCATCGTTGAAGTGATCGCTGACCAGAAGCATGAGCTCGGCGTCTCGTGGGGTATAGAGGCCAGCGGCTCCAACGCCCCGATTGCGGTAACCAATTTTCCAGATTTTCTTAGCGGTGTTGTCCAACTCGGAACCGCAGCTGGCAGTGACTCAAGCCCATCGGGTTTAATCGGCGAAGGCATTACTCTTGGTGTCGGGCGGATCTCTGATTCCGGCGTAAGTTTCGCTGCGATTCTGCGGGCCCTTGAGGGTGAGGCAGACACCAATATCATCTCAACGCCATCGATTGTCACCACCGACAATGAAGAGGCAACACTCAATGTCGGTCAGGAGGTGCCGTTCGTCACAGGTTCTTTCACCAATACAGGTGGAACCGGAGGCTCGGTTAATCCATTCCAGACAATTAACCGTCAACAGATCGGCGTCAAGCTGTCTATCACGCCACAGATCAACGAAGGTAACTCTATGGTGCTTGATATCAGTCAGGAAATTTCCAGCATTGCGCAGTCGGCAGGTGGCGCTGTCGATTTGATTACTAATCAACGTATCATTGAAACAACCGTCATCGTAGACGATGGCGAGATCCTAGTACTAGGCGGTCTACTCGAAGATGTTCTAAGGGAGAGTGACCAACGAGTGCCAATTCTCGGATCAATCCCGTTGTTAGGAAATCTCTTTCGATCGAGAAAGACCGAAAAGGTCAAGACCAATTTGATGATTTTCATTCGCGCTGAGATTTTACGGGATGCCTCGCAAACAGCAATGGAAACCAACGCCAAATACAATTTTATACGCGAAGTACAAAGGGGAAATCAGGGTAACGACGTCGCGCTGATGCCCGGCCAAAACCGTCCTATGCTGCCGCCATTGAGTAGCGAGCAAGTCCAGAAGCAGGAAGGCAGCGTGGGCGATGGAAGCGAATAACGAAATCGTAATGGCGGCAGAAGACGACGCGGGCAAGTCGGTCCGTAAATCTCTGCCGTTTTCGTTTGCAAAGCGACATGGTGTGCTTCTCAAGTTGATCAGTGAAGAATCAGGTGAAGCTGTATACCGTAGCGACGCTACGCCATTAAGCCTTTCCGAAGCACGGCGTTTCGCCGGCGTTCCATTAAAGTTATCGCGCGTATCAGCAGAAGCATTCGATGCCATGCTGCAAGAGACCTACGAGCAGGATTCAAAAAATGCGGCACAAATGGTCGACGGGCTTGACGAAGATTTTGACCTGACTCAAGTCGCACGGGAACTGGAACCATCGGACCTTCTGGAAAGTAATGACGATGCTCCGATCATTCGGTTCATCAATGCTGTACTCACTGAAGCTATCAAGGAACATGCGTCTGACGTACACGTAGAGACCTACGAGAATCGCCTGAACGTTAGATTTCGTATTGATGGTGTATTGCGTGAGGTGCTGCAAACGCGTCGCGCGCTCGCACCGCTGGTCGTATCCAGAATCAAGGTTATGTCCAAACTTGATATTGCCGAAAAGCGACTCCCGCAAGACGGAAGAATTTCGTTAAAGATTGCTGGTCGAGCGGTCGATGTCCGAGTATCAACAATGCCTTCTGGGCATGGCGAGAGAGTTGTTCTACGACTGCTCGACAAGCAAGCCGGACGGCTCAATCTAGCGGCGCTTGGTATGGACGACGGATCCACGCAGGCGATTGATAAACTCATACGCAAACCGCACGGCATCATTCTCGTCACTGGCCCGACGGGCTCAGGAAAGACAACGACATTGTACGCCGCGCTAGAACGCATCAACGACAACAGCCGCAACATCATGACCGTCGAAGACCCGATCGAGTATTTAATCGATGGCATCGGACAAACTCAGGTCAATACGAAAGTAGAAATGACATTTGCACGCGGTCTTCGAGCGATCTTACGTCAAGATCCGGACGTGGTAATGGTCGGCGAAATTCGGGATCTTGAGACTGCCGAAATCGCAGTGCAGGCGAGTTTGACCGGTCACCTTGTGCTTTCAACCTTACATACCAATACCGCGAGCGGCGCCGTCACGCGGCTTCGTGACATGGGCGTTGCACCCTATCTCCTCGCATCTAGTTTAATCGGCGTTCTCGCTCAGCGACTGGTTCGCGTGTTGGATGAGGAAACGAAAATACCTTACACGGCCACGGACTACGAATGCGAAGTCCTTGGTGTCGATCCGGCAAACGCTCCTACCCTGTACAAGGCGGGAACTGGAGGCAATCGCGGATTTATCGGACGCACAGGTATTTACGAGCTGATCTCGCTCGATGATCGCATGCGTGAGATAATTCATGATGGCGTAAGCGAGCAGGACCTCGAGCGGCATGCTCGCGAAAGCAGCGCGAGCATTCGCGCGGATGGTCGGCGCCTGGTCATGCGAGGTCAAACGACGCTCGATGAAGTTCTTTCCGTTACACGCGAAGACTAGTTATAGTTTATGGGTGCGTTCGAATATATTGCGATGGATCAGGCCGGCAAGCAGGCCAAGGGCCTCCTCGAAGGTGACACACCAAAACACATCCGGCAGTTACTTCGTGCCCGCAAGCTTTTGCCCGTCAGTGTCACCGAGGTTGCACAAAAGGAATCACGCAGGCAGCGCAGCTTTTCGTTCCGTAAGGGCATCTCATCTGCAGAACTCGCGCTCGTAACCAGGCAACTCGCATCATTATCCCAATCTGGAATGCCGCTTGAGGAGTCGTTGCTCGCGGTATCACAGCAAAATGACAACCCACGTACGAAAAGCATTTTGCTTGGTGTTCGTGCCAAAATTATGGAGGGCTACACGCTCGCGGACGGACTTGGTAATTTTCCACAAGCATTTCCCGAGTTGTATCGAGCGACTGTCGCTGCCGGTGAGCAGTCCGGACATCTTGATGTTGTGCTGGAGCGCTTGGCGGACTACACCGAGTCTCGTCAGGAGCTTAGGCAAAACATCACTAATGCTATGGTCTATCCTGCTGCATTGATCGTCATGGCTATTCTCATCATTTCTTTCATGCTAGCGACTGTCGTGCCAAAAATTGTTGGCGTCTTTCAGAGCACTCAAGCTGAATTACCTGGCCTGACGCGCGGCCTGATTGCGACCAGTGACTTTCTTGTCAACTATTGGTTCGCGTTGATCATCGCTCTTTCGCTCGCCGCATATGGATTGTGGCGGTTGCTACAGCTGGATAGGCCGCGCCGTGTCTACCATCGATTCCTGTTGCGAATGCCGATTACAGGTAAGTTGGCCCGTGGCATCAATACTGCGCGCTTTACGCGCACCCTAAGTATTCTTGCAGGCAGCGGTGTCCCGATCCTCGAGGCACTTAATATTTCGGCGGAAGTGATTGAGAATTTACCCATGCGTGATGCCGTCATTGAGGCGGCCGTTCGCGTTCGCGAAGGAGCATCGATCAGCAAGTCGCTGACCGTCAGCAAGTTGTTTCCGCCGATGATGATTCACCTGATCTCCAGTGGCGAAGCAGGTGGTAGGCTCGAAGAGATGTTGGGCCGTGCGGCCGCCGGGCAGGAGCGCGAAGTCAATGGCCTTATTGCCACATTACTTGGCATATTGCAGCCGTTGGTGATCGTAATAATGGGTGGCGTCGTACTGACCATTGTCTTGGCTATCTTGCTGCCCATTTTTGAGATCAATAATCTAATTCGTTAGCACTTGCCTCGTCAGGCTCCCGGGTTTTCAGTAGCTCTCCTAAACTCATCGTCAGGAGATATTAGTGCAGCGGAAGACCATCACGAATAACACCGACAACTACACCTTCGATGACGAGTGACTGCTCTCTCAGATCAACTACAATGGGTTCAAAGTCATCGTTCTCGGGTAACAGCGACACGATCGAACCAGTCTGTCGATAACGCTTTACTGTCACTTCATCATCGATGCGTGCAACGATGATCTGTCGACTACGCACTTCAGGCGTGCGGTGCACCGCGACCAGGTCGCCATCGAGTATGCCGGCATCACGCATACTCATGCCCGCTACACGCAACAGATAATGCGGTTTGGGATTGAACAGTTGCGGATCAATTCTGTAGTGTGTCTCGATATGCTCCTCTGCGAGGATGGGGCTACCGGCAGCAACCCGACCAATCAATGGCAAACCCATCTGATCACGCAGAGAGTCTTTCAGTTGAATGCCACGCGATGTGCCGGGTATCAGATCCAACACACCTTTGCGTTGCAATGCACGGAGATGCTCCTCAGCTGCGTTAGCAGACTTAAAGCCGAGCTCACTGGCGATTTCAGCACGCGTCGGAGGCATGCCGGTTTCGTAGATACAGTCTTGAATTAATTCAAGAATTTGTTTTTGTCGTGCAGTTAGTTCGCGCATCTCAGCAGTCCCTGTATGTATTCACAGTATGCTGTTATTATATACAGTATCAAAAACAGTGCAAGCTCCTTGCGAAAAGCTATCACCGAGCCACTACTTTCCCCAAAACTGGCCACGAAAATGCGAGATTCTGGAAAATTTGACCATCTGCTTTTGGCTAGAAGCAGGAACTCTCTCAATAACGCAATACCCGATTAGCCGGAAACTAGAGCGTGGAAGATTGAGATACCGAACTGGGATGTCGTAGGTGCAGTTCCAGAATTAATTGGAATCGGCGCCATTCTACTTATCCTGGTCTATCTGGTTATATAGGTGCGCCAGCACTCGCAAAGTAGCAATTCCATGATTACATAAGGAATTATCGGTCATGCTGATTCGAAGCACGATTTACGGCAATATTACGCAGTGCTGTGTAGGCCAACCAATCAAGCCGCCACGACCTGGGGCCCGAACAGCCTAGATTCGGCAATGATGGTGCGGAATCAACCTCACTCGTATATTTATTGATAATCATTGCCATTAATGCCACTCATACCCGACAAATGATAATAAAAACAACCATTTTCATTGCAGCAGCATGCAGTTTAAGAAATAATACGCCTGCTGATTTATCCAACTAACAAGGGACCTTCCAAATGAAAAAGACCGCACTCAGAGCTAGCGGACTCGTACTTGTTCTCGCTATGGCTGCAGGCTGTGCAACAACAAGCTTGGACGAAGTTAAAGCTACGGCAGATCGTGCCGCTGCTGACGCTTCTGCTGCAGCATCTGCTGCTGAAGCTGCACGTGCTTCTGCTGGCCGCGCTAGTCAAGCTGCTGCTGCTGCACAAAGCACTGCTGATCAAGCACTGTCTGCTGCTACAGATGCTCAGGCTTGCTGCGAAGCGAACCGCGAAAGCATGGAGCGTATGTTCCAGAAATCGATGTCCAAGTAATTTAAGACTACTTACAACATCTATTCGAACGCCACGCTTGTCGTGGCGTTTTTTATGCCTATCTCTTTTACGTTCTCACTAACGACTGTGCTTTGACCCACGACAATTGGAATTCCATCTAGGCGTTCGGCCATCGCTTCGATAACATCCCAATCGAGCTGACCGGCGCGCTCTGTCGTTGCCGCTATGAATTGTTCGGTAATGTGAGTTAATGGGTCTTTGCTGAGTGATTCAATATCCGGTAGCCCGACATCGGCGCCCAGAATTTCGATGTGTTTCTCAGTTTCCCCTGGTAACCGCTGCGGCACCTCAAGCAGCTGATGCGCTTCAGCAACAATATATTCACCATCCCAACCGATCTTGACCGGCGCATCAATAATTCGAACGCCCGTCTTCACACGAATTCGATCAAACAGAGACTCGACGTCTTCAGGAAACATTCTTACGCACCCATGTGACACACGCATACCAACACCGGCCGGACGATTGGTTCCGTGTATCAAGTAGCCCGGTATACCAAGACGTAGAGCCCTTGTACCCAAGGGATTTTTCGGTCCTGGCGGGACAATTCTCGGCAGAGGATCGCCATCAGCAGCATGTTCGTCGCGGATTGACTGAGGTGGATACCAGGTGGGGTTTTTGGCCATCGCAACTATTTGCGTGCGGCCGAGCGGCGTTTCCCAATCCATCCGGCCAATACTCATAGGATAAGTATGAACTTTTGCAGGCTCGCCGGCCGCGGGTTCCGGGTAGTAGTACATACGGTATTCGGCAAGGTTTAAAACCAGGCCAGTTCGCGGTCCAGGTGGCAACACGAATCGATTCGGCAGAACAATTTCTGTGCCCTCGCCTGGTACCCATACATTGACATCAGGGTTCGCTCGAACGATGTCGTGATAACCCAATCCATGACGCCGAGCAATGTCCACCAAAGTGTCGTCGTACGTTGCAATAACCATTGAGACGGCACCAATAACGCCCTGACCTTCTGGTGGCAATTCGAAAATTGCTGCATGACTGAGGTTTGTAACCACTGCGAATGCGGCCATAACGATGGATATACGTCTTATCACTGACCTACCTCTTGCAGCAAACTGCCTATCTGTTGCGGCAACTGTTTTCTTACTTCGACAATAGCAGTATCGATCGCATGCTGAAATGCGACCGCATCAGCACCGCCATGGCTCTTGATAACAATACCATTGAGCCCAACAAGTGTCGCACCATTGTAATTGCGGGAATCCATTTCCTCAGCTAGGCTTTTAAGTACCGCACTTGCAAGAATCGCCTGCAGTTTGGAAAACCAGTTACGAGTAAACGCGCGCCTTAAGAAGTGATGCACGAGACCAACTGCGCCCTCAATAGTTTTGAGCGCAACATTGCCGGTAAAGCCATCTGTAACGACGACATCAGCCATACCAGAGAACAGATCATTGCCTTCGATAAAACCAACGTAGTTAAGCGCACTCTCTTTTAGGAGGGCTGCAGCTTCCCGTATTGTGTCATTACCTTTGATATCTTCTTCACCAATATTGAGTAGCGCAATTCGTGGTCTGTCGATACCAGCAATATCCGAGCTCACGATGGACCCCATCATTGCGTACTGAAAGAGTTGGCTGGCGCTCGCTTGAGTATTAGCCCCTAGATCCAGCATATGCAGGGACCCGCCTTTGGCGGGAAGCTCCGTGATAAAGGCTGGCCGGTCGATGCCTGGCAATGTTTTCAATACAAATTTCGCCGTCGCCATCAAGGCGCCGGTATTGCCAGAGCTCACACAGGCATCAGCACTACCGTCTTTGACGAGGTTGATCGCGACTCGCATGGAGGAGTCTTTCTTCTTCCGTAGCGCATCAATAGGTGGCTCCGACATCTGAACCACTTCCGAGGCGTGCACGATTTGAATTCGGGAATTTTCACCGATAATTCGCGTAACTAGGTCTTGTAGTTCGACCTGATCACCAACGATCTTGAGTTCGATGTTTGCATATTTGTCGAGCGTCGCAGAGGCCGCCCGCACGACTACCTCGGTGCCGAGGTCGCCGCTCATTGCATCTAGGGAGAGGGTTGAGTTTGTTCCCACAAATAGTCAGGCCGGCATTAGGCCGGGCCAGGCCAGGGAATAGCTACTCGTCGTCTACTTCAATCTCAGGTTGCTTAACAACCTGAATGCCACGGTAGAAGCCATCGGGCGTTATATGGTGGCGCAGGTGAGTTTCACCTGACGTCGGGTCGATTGACAATGTTGCACTCTTTAATTTGTCATGCGAACGTCGTGCGCCACGCGTGGCTGGTGTTCTGCGGCTCTTTTGAACTGCCATATCTTTCTCCAATTCAACCCGACTATTAGATCGGGTCCTTTTCGTTCTGTATCATTTGCGATCGTAGCGTCGCAAACGGTCTCACTAATTCTTCTCTACCTTCGTCATCCACAGATGATGATAACGCTTTACAGTCAGCTGTCTTATTGTGCATTGCTGACAACGGCAGCGCCATGATTAGCAATTCTTCAACAATGTCCTGCGGCCGCAATTCAGTTTCGGCGAGCTCCCACACTTCAAACTCATCGTAACCATCTACCGATTGCTCCGAGCTCAGCAATAATAACTTCGGTTCGATCTGAATCTCAAGCTGCATCAGCTCCAAACACCGCTGACAAACGGCATCAACAATGACTGTAGCGCTTCCAGTCACCATCGGAACGCGCGCTTCTATTCCAGCGAAACCGAATTGTAACTCACCATGGACATCACGATCTCGCCATCCAGCTGGCATTTTGTCCGGACTGAGCGCAGTAAGATCAGCTTCAATAATGCTAGACAGGCCGTCGAAATAACTAATTTTATTTGAAATTTCAATGACTTGACCAGAAGATGCTAATTCTATCGCCGTACATTGATCTTGCAGCGGATTACCCATGGCGCGCGCATGATAAGGACCCCAGCCGCCAGTGTCAAAGCCTTGTTTTGGCTAGTCGCTACAAAATCAATCGCGGCCGAGGTAAAACCCGCTAAACTGATCTATCAATACCTTAACAGCCTGATTTGTTTATGCAAAATCCGTCCGCCCCAACTATATTCCTGGCCTCATCCTCGCCATATCGGCGCGGACTGCTCGACCGATTTCTTAACAGTTACGAGGCCGTAACCCCGGGTATCGATGAATCGAACGACCAAGGATTGTCGCCTTCCGATCTCACGACCTACCTTGCGCGTAAAAAGGCTGAGGCTATTGCGATCAATGCCCGAAAGGCGTTAATTATTGGCGCTGACCAGCTCGCCGTTCTCGATGATCGGATTCTGGGCAAACCAGGCAATCATCAGAGAGCTGTAGAGCAGCTACTTGCCGCCTCCGGCAAAGCCGTCATATTTCTGACCTCCGTATGCATTCTTGACCCTATCGGTCGCACTCGCTTTGAGTACACTGATATCACGACGGTGCGATTTCGACAATTTGACCGGCGCCTGGCGGAAGCCTATCTCCGACTCGATGAGCCCTACGATTGTGCGGGTAGCTTTAAGCTGGAAGGGGCCGGGTTCATATTATTCGATTCAGTCAAAACAGACGACCCAACCGCCTTAATAGGCCTGCCTATGATCTGGGTTGCTGACCGATTACTGCAATTAGGCTACCTAACCCCATAGAGGCCCACCACTATTTTCGTCTTTTCTTTGGCCTAGGCATCACGGACGACAGAAATCTCTCGAGATCCTCTGCCAGCGGTGCGGTAAAATGAAGGTCATTGCCGCTATCATCGGCAAACGATATCGATTGCGCGTGCAAAAAGAACCTCTTGAGTCCCAGTTTCTTGGCTGTGGCGTTTGCAACATCGTCACCGTAACGCTGATCACCCAGAATTGGAAATTCAATATGATCAAGATGTACTCGGATCTGGTGAGTGCGGCCCGTAATTGGTGCACACTGCAACAAGCTGTATTTGCCGTACTTTCTAGACAGACTCACTTTGGTTTGCGCTGACTTACCCAATTGACTATTAACAACCACGTGCCGTTCGCCGTTCTGTCGGTTGTGCACGTGTAGCGGTGCATCAATGAGCTGATCGCCCAATTGCCAGTTACCAACGACCAATGCCAGATAGTTCTTCTCAACTTTACCCTGCCGAAACCGCTCATGAAGGTCCCGAAGTGCACTGCGCCGTTTAGCCATGACCAGACAACCTGATGTTTCTCGATCAATACGGTGCACCAACGCTAGGTCTTTCAGGTCCGGGCGCGCATAGCGCAGTAATTCGATAACACCGTGACTAACACCGCTTCCACCGTGAACTGCGATTCCGGTCGGCTTGTTGAGTACGAGCAGTCGCTTATCCTCATATACCACCCGACCCAACATGTCGGTAGCCATCTTTTCCGACGGCGGCGCGCCCTCGGCACGAATGCGCGCCGGCGGAATCCGGACTTCATCGCCCTCTTCCAGTTTGTATTCGGCTCGAATTCGGCCACCATTGACGCGCACCTCGCCCTTACGCAGTAGTCGATACACTCGACCCTTCGGTACGCCTGGCAACTCTCCACGCAGGAAATTGTCGATTCTCTGCCCTGCCCGCTCAGCGTCAATGGCGATTTTGCGAACCTGGGTCATAGTCGTGCCAGCGGTTTCTTGGTCTTTCGCGCCAGGCGGCGGCTTTTCTTGCATGATCAATAGCTTGAAGTGGGGTAGTGGTGTGCTATATTAGCTCCCTGTGAGCCTCCGGCATACCGAAGTTCGCATTTCAATCAACTTTTTTTGGTCTCGCGATCTGCGAGACCTGATTTCAGAAGGCAGCAAAACCGGAATCCGGATTGCGCCGAAGCGGCAGAGCCGCAGGGAAATCATGCTGATTTTACTATGGGTGCTGACGATATTGCGTCAGACCCAAAACGAAATATTAGACCTAATTGATGGCGCAATCCGGCGCCTCGTTCGTTTGTGTGACTCCCCCTCTGCCCGCATTGCGCTATCCCCCATATTGCTGTCCTCACTTACTCGAGTAGGACAATATGAAAAGAATGCTAATCAATGCAACTCAAGAAGAAGAGTTGCGCATGGCGATGGTCGACGGCCAACTGCTCTACGACCTCAATATCGAAGCACCGGCTAGCGAACGCAAAAAAGCCAATATATACAAAGGAAAAATTACGCGCGTCGAGCCCAGTCTCGAAGCTGCGTTTGTAGACTACGGCGCCGATCGCCACGGCTTCCTGCCGATGAAGGAAATTTCCAGCGAATATTACGTCAAGGAAAACAAGTCCGGCGGCAAACCCAATATTCGAGATGTCCTTAAAGAAGGACAGGACATTGTTGTCCAGGTCGACAAGGAGGAGCGCGGTAATAAAGGCGCCGCACTAACGACCTTCGTCAGCCTTGCTGGTCGATTCATTGTATTGAAGCCGAACAAGGACCACTCCGGTGGCGTCTCTCGGCGCATCACAGGCGACGATCGGGATCTCGCGCGACAAGCGCTGAACGAGATCGAAATCCCAGAGAACATGAGTGTCATCCTCCGCACAGCGGGCATTGACCGTAATGTAGAGGAACTCGCCTGGGATCTGCAAAATCTGCTTACCGTCTGGACCGCAATACTTAACGTAGTGCTGGAGCGTACATCACCATTCCTAATCTACCGCGAAAGCGACTCCGTTGTGCGCGCGTTACGTGACTACCTGACCAACGAGATCGGCGAGATTCTGATCGACGACGAAGCAACTTATAAAGACGCTTACGAGCACGTCGAGCAAACGATGCCGCACAATCTCAAGAAGCTAAAGCACTACGTTGACCCGGTTCCTTTGTTTACGCGATTCCAGATCGAATCTCAGATCGAATCTGCTTTCGCTCACAATGTAACGCTGCCGTCCGGTGGCAGTATCGTGATTGACCACACTGAGGCCTTGGTATCTATTGATGTCAACTCCGCGCGGGCGACTAAGGGTAGCGATATCGAAGCAACCGCTTTCAATACCAATCTTGAGGCCGCTGATGAGGTTGCGCGCCAATTGCGAATTCGCGATCTTGGCGGCCTAATTGTTATTGATTTCATCGATATGGGCCCTCAAAAGAATCAACGTGAAGTCGAGAATCGCTTACGCAATGCCGTTCATGAGGATCGCGCTCGTGTACAGATCGGCAAGATCAGCCGATTTGGGCTGCTTGAAATGTCACGACAACGACTCCGGCCATCCATTGGTGAGTCCGCCTACAAGACCTGTCCTCGTTGTACCGGTTTTGGCACTATTCGCGGTACTGAATCATTGGCGCTAGCGATACTGCGCATCATTGGCGAGGAGGCACGCAAAGAACGTACATCGAAGGTCATCGCACAGCTGCCAGTAGAAGTCGCAACATATCTCTTGAATGAAAAACGTGACTGGGTACAAAACCTTGAGGATAGAAATGAAACTCAGGTCATCCTGGTTGCGAATTCACGTCTGGAAACACCACACTATGACGTTCGCCGTGTACGCGACGATCAAATGGATTTACCTGAAAACTCGGGTGCCAGTTTCGCACTGACACACGACATCATCGAGCCCGAGTCTCCGCAAGCGATATTGGCGCGCAAGGGCGCCGAACCAGCGGCAGTTGGCACATTGAAGCCATCGACACCCGCACCGCATCGCAAGAAACCGAGTGGAAAAGGGCTCTGGGCAACCATAATCGGCTGGTTTAGTGGTAGTGACGACGACCAAAAGAAGAAATCACAACAGCATCGCGGCAAGAATTCTCAAGGCAACCGCGGACGGCGATCGCAACAACAATCGCGTGGCCGAAATGACAATCGCGGCAACCAACGCAAAAAAACTGGCATGAAGGCCGGTGGCAAGCAAACTAATAATAAGAAGCAGCAGCCAAAAGATGCCGATCAGAAGTCGAATCAGAACCAGAGCCAGAACCAAAATCAGCAGCAGTCGAAGCAGGGGCAGGATGGACAAGCTGATGATGACAACAGCGAGCAAAAGCGGACCCGCAGTCGTCGCAGTCGTGGTGATCGCCGCCGTCGTCGTAACTCAGGCGATAAGACTGAACAGACGCAAGAAAATCAGCAGCGAAACGCCAGCAGCGAAACGTCGGATCAACAATCGACTGATAATTCGCAGGCACCTGATAAGCCTCGCCAGCAACAGCCGAAACAGGACAGCAAGCCTCAGGATCAGCAGCCTCAGGACAGCAAGCCTCAGGATCAGCAGCCTCAGGAAAGTACACCAGTAGCAGATAAAAAGCCCCAGTCAGAGGAAAAGCCCGCCCCCAGTCAGAGTCAAGATGTGACTGAAGGCAAGCGGAAGCCTCGTCGTCGCAAGCCCAAAGCGGACGGTCCGCCGAAAGCTCACACCGATGCTGGGCGCGCTACAGACTCGCCTAAGACGGACGACATGGCATCGCACAAGATTCCCGTGGAACAAAAGAAGGCTGAACCAGCGAAAGCTGAACCAAAGTCCGAGCCTAAGGCTGAATCGAAACCGGTTATAGAAAAGAAACCGAAGCCAAGGACCGCCGCCAAAACTAAGGGCGAACCGAAACCTACTCCGAAGGCGGAGCCAAAGCCTGCTTCCGAGGCTAAGAGCGAACCGAAACCTACTCCGAAGGCGGAGCCAAAGCCTGCTTCCGAGGCTAAGAGCGAACCGAAACCTACTCCGAAGGCGGAGCCAAAGCCCGCTTCCGAAGCTAAGCCAGCTGCGCGGCTGCTGCCGTGGGACGCTGAATAAGCTCAGGCGGGAAATACATTAGGATAGCGTCTCGAGCAAACCTCGGGACGCTTTTTCAACCAGATCCAGGACGCGCTCAAATCCGGCGGAACCACCGTAGTAAGGATCCGGAACTTCAGTTTCAGCATCTACTGAAAAGCTCAGGAACAGCGATATTTTATCGCGATATTCGTCTGTAGATTGCTCCTTTAACCGCATTAGATTGTCTTCGTCCATCGCAATAATATAATCAAACCTCTCAAAATCATCGTCCACCACCCGTCGCGCCTTTAGCCCTGCTAACGGCATCCCCCTGCGCTCTGCGGCGGCCATGGCCCTGCGGTCTGGCGGCTCACCGACGTGGTAAGCATGTGTTCCTGCCGAATCCACAGTAATTTTTTCGCCAAGTCCAGCCTCATTAACGAAGTACCTGAATACCCCCTCCGCGGTCGGCGACCGGCAAATATTGCCCATGCAGACGAACAAAACCGAGACATTTCCATTGTTACCCAGCATTGATTGATCCATTCTTATTTCTCGACTGAGGTGCCACAATATCACCAAGTGATCAAATCGCTTATTTAGAATACATACTGTGAGTAAAGAATCGGCAGCAGAAGACACTTCAGTAACGCAAGAGATCTCGGCACTACTTGAGTTAATGCGCGAGAAGTAAATGCTCGTCGGGAAGGAAGGTCGCGATGCCGCATTCTGAATGCTTAGACCGCCATTGATTTTTGAAAAGCACCACGCCAACATTCTGGTCGACCGTCTAGACTCCCGCCTAACTCAACTCAGCAGCAGCCCTAAGTAAGTCTTCGGCCGTATCGACACCGATCCCGGGTCGTTCCAATGGAATACCGACAACGATGGTCATGCCGAGAGAAAGCGCGCGCAGTTGTTCCAACTGTTCGCTAACTTCGAGTGATGAAGGCTCCGCGGCAACCAATTGCCGTAGGACGCCACATCGATATGCGTATATCCCATGATGATGCAGGGCTGCTCGCATCGCCAGTTCGTCCTGACCTGACTCGCGTGCGTGCGGAATGACAGATCGCGAAAAGTAAATCGCGTGGTTATTCAAATTGCGAATCACTTTCACGCAATTTGGACTCTCAAGATCATTACGAGTCAAGAACGGCGACGCCAGCGTCGAGATATCTGCTGCGGCATCAGTGAGTAACTTGGCACATTGTTTGATCAATATTCCAGGCATTGATGGCTCATCACCCTGCAGATTAACGACGACTTGAGCATCGTCCCAATCCCGCAGGTCAGCAACCTCTGCGATCCGCTCCGTGCCAGATTGATGACCTTCTGCCGTCATACAGACTGTCGCCCCAAAAGATTCTGCGGCATCGGCAATTCGCTTATCATCAGTGGCAACGACAACTTCCGCCGCCCCGCTTTCCACGCCACGCTCATAGGCATGCTGAATCATTGACTTGCCATTTAGATCCAGTAGAGGTTTTCCCGGTAATCTCGTGGAAGCGTAACGCGCCGGAATAACGACAACGAACTCTGTCATCGCATTTCTCCACAGCCTTGCAAACACAGTTCTATTTTCTCAATTAACGCCGACGACATTGCAGGATCCATACTTAACTCGACAGGGACAAACCAAAATTTGTCAGGAAGGTTTCTATTGAGTTTAACTGCATCTTTCTCCGTCATGAAGACCTCAAGCGGATCACTGAAATTTAGATCCGCCTCAGTAAGCACGGTATGGTCAGGAAAACTGTGCTCAATGATTTGAATATTGTGCGAGCGTAGGAGATCAAAGAAACGTGACGGATTCCCGATACCGGCGACAGCGTGCACCGTCGTTCCACTGAATTCCTGCAGCGGTCGAGCCAGGGAGCCGTTCAAACGATTCGCGTCCGATGCCAAGAGCTCGAACGAGATCGAATCCGGGAAATCGCCCTCTCCATTAATCAGAATCTGGTCAACGCTTTTTAGCCGCTGAGGCATCTCTCGTAACGGTCCTGAAGGAAGGAGACGAAGATTGCCCAATCCACGAGACCCATCAATAACGCAAATTTCGAAATCGCGCTCCAGCTGCAAATGCTGTAAGCCATCATCGGCAACAATGACATCGACGCCATCATCGACCAACATTGATGCCGCCCGTACACGGTTCGCGTCTACTACAACAGGGCAGCACCCTCTTCTGGCGAGCAATACCGGTTCATCACCAACCACTGCTGCATCGCTGTAAATATCAACCCTCATGGAGCTGCCGGATTTTCTGCCACCGTAGCCACGACTGACGATACCTGGGGTATATCCCTTGCTTCGCAATTCGCTCACAAGCCATATCACCGTAGGCGTCTTCCCCGTTCCACCCGCCGTAATATTACCAACAACTATAACGGGAACCTCAGCTTTGCTGGCCGACAGAATTCCATAACGATAGAGTAATTTTCTGAGTCTCAGTATCAGCCAATAGAGGCCACTTAGTGGCAGCAACAGTAACCCTGATGCTGCGCCTTCATACCAGACCCGATGAATCCATCTGTATGTAACGCTCACGGCCATTGTTATTTGTCGCTAAATTGCATGCGATACAAGGCAGCGTAGCCACCGTCTTTGGCCAGAAGCGCTGAATGTGTTCCAGACTCAACGATCTTCCCTGCATCGAGAACGATGATCTTGTCCGCCCTCTCAACGGTGGATAAACGATGGGCGATAACTAGCGTCGTACGATTTTTCATCAGCACATTCAAAGCGTCCTGAATTCGTCGCTCCGATTGTGCATCCAGCGCGGACGTTGCTTCATCAAGAATTAGCACTGGCGCATTTTTGAGTAAAGCCCGGCCGATCGCTATGCGCTGACGCTGACCTCCGGATAGCAACACACCGCGGTCACCAACGATTGTTTCCATTCCATCCGATAAGTCATTGACGAAGTCCAACACATACGCTGCTTCAGCAGCCTGCATCAAATCCTCTTCGGAATGAGACTTAAGTTGTCCATACACGAGGTTGTTTCGGATCGTGTCGTTGAACAGAACTACATCCTGACTGACCACAGCAATATTGCTGCGTAGGCTATCCAGTGTGAAATCACGGATAGATACGTCGTCAATCAAAATATCGCCGGAATTCATTTCATAGAATCGCGGCAGCAAGCTCGCAAGCGTTGACTTGCCACTTCCCGAATGGCCAACGATCGCTAATGTTTCTCCAGCGCCGATAGAAGCACTGACGCCATCAATGACCAGGCCATCGTCATCGCCGTACGAAAACCTGACGTTATCGAACTGCACTCTGCCGCGAACACGATCAATTTCGTATGTACCCACATCGTTCTCATCTTTCTCATCAAGAACCATGAACAGACTGTCGGCACCAGCAACGCCTCGTTGTAGCGTAGCATTTACGTTCGTAATTCGTCGCACGGGTTGCAACATCAACATCATCGCTGAGAAAAAGGAAATAAACTGGCCCGGCGATAAAATACCCTTGATCGATTGGAGGCCAGCCATATAAATGACAAGCGCAATCCCAAATCCAAACACGACCTGCGTGATCGCAACACCCAACGAGCGCACGCGAATAAGTTTCAGGTTTTGCTTGCGATTGTCAT
>Ga0209383_1000051_pt1 | contig 73730 bp, 77 predicted proteins | sample CoawatmetaG02DNA_FD_187510 | JGI IMG/M metagenome (GOLD analysis project Ga0209383, IMG submission 187510) | Marine microbial communities from the West Antarctic Peninsula - Coastal water metaG029-DNA (SPAdes) (version 2) | ecosystem: Environmental > Aquatic > Marine > Coastal ...
GGTAAATGGAAAATAAGAATTGTATTTTTATTATATCAAAACAAAAAAAATAGATTTGGTGAAATTAAAAAGTGGTTCAAAACCATTACTCAACAAATGCTATCAAAACAATTAAAGGAGCTGGAAATTGATGGTTTGATAAATAGAAAAGTTTATCAAGTTGTTCCTCCTAAAGTAGAATATTCTTTAACAGAATTTGGAGCTTCAGTTATACCGATTTTAAAATCTTTTTCAGACTGGAACAAAAAAAATAGCAGAACTATATCTTTAAAGTTAAATAAAAATTTTGAAGAAAGTAGAATCAGGTAAATATAGTGAGCAACTTAAGATTGTTTAATCCCGATAATATAATTGAAAATACTACTGGCTTATTATCTAAAGAACATACTCATTATGTTGTAAATGTAATGAGATTAAAAAGGGGTTCTAATTTAAATTTTTTTAACAAAGAAGGTGAGTGGTTAAGTGAAATTATTTCTATTGAAAGAGACAAAGTGGAAGTTAAATTTTTAAATAAAGTTAAAGAGCCTTCAAAAATTTCAAACATCGAACTAGCTATATGTTTAGTAAAAAAAACACCGATGGAAATTATTTTACAAAAAGCAACAGAGCTCGGGGTGAGAAAAATTACTCCAATTATTTCAGACAGAACTGAGATTAAGGATTTAAATTTTGAGAGAGCTAATAAAATTATTATTGAAGCAACCGAACAATCTAACCAATTAAATACACCTGATTTAAGTCAAATAATTAAATTGAAAGACTTTATTAACAACATCTCGAAAGATGAAAAATTATTTTTTGCTGACGTAAACTCTAAACATAAGCTAAGTTCAAAAGACCTAGGACAAGGCAAAAAAGCTAGTGTTTTAATTGGACCAGAGGGCGATTTTTCACCTGAAGAGCGTGATCTAATTCTATCAAAAGCAGAAACAGTCCCTTTCACACTTTCTGAGAACATACTTCGTGCAGATACAGCAGTAATAAGCGCAATTTCTCTCGTTAACTTTATTCATAACAACCATTAATTGTCGCATTATTTGAAATTGTTAAATAGCTTAGAACATATATATAAACTTCAATGACAAACATTTTTAAAACAATAAGTCTTCTATTTTTGACCTCTAGTTCTGTGCTTGCTGATCAACCGAAAAATTGGCAGTTAGGTTTTCAAGACCCAGCATCAACGGGCATGGAAAGCATTGTCTGGTTTCACGATTATATGTTGTTACCGGTGACTACTGCAATTACAGTTTTTGTTTTATTTTTAATTTTATATGCTTGCGTAAAATTTAGGGCTTCAAAAAATAAAGTTGCCTCAACAACAAGCCACAACACAACAATAGAAGTTTTATGGACACTTATTCCTTGTCTTATTTTAATAGTCTTGGCTGTCCCATCATTTAAACTTTTATATGAACAAGATACAATTCCTAAGGCAGATGTAACAATCAAAGCGGTAGGTTACCAATGGTATTGGGGTTACGAGTATCCTGATGAAAATATTGGCTTTGATTCTTATATGGTTGATGAAAAAGATCTTAAAGCTAATCAACCAAGATTACTTACGGTTGATAATGAAATTTATGTACCAGTCAATAAAGTAGTAAAAGTTTTAATTACGGCAAACGATGTATTGCATGCTTGGGCACTACCTTCTTTCGGTGTTAAAAGGGATGCCATACCTGGAAGAATAAATGAAACTTGGTTTAAAGCTGAAAAAACTGGAACTTTTTACGGTCAATGTTCAGAGTTATGCGGAATTAAACACGCTTTCATGCCAATTACTGTTAATGTAGTGACAGAGGATGAGTACGCTACCTGGTTAAGCGATGCTAAGCAAAAATTTGCACTAGAAGATACAAATTCAAATATTAAAGTGGCCAAAAAAGAAATTAAAAAATTAAATTAATATGTACGGAGAAAAATCAGACAGCGGACATCACAATCCAACAGGTTGGAAACGATGGGCTTATTCTACAAATCATAAAGACATTGGAACAATGTATCTTATATTTGCTATCATAGCCGGTATTATAGGTTCAGTTTTTTCAGTTATAATGAGAATGGAATTAATGCATCCTGGCGATGGAATTCTTGGCGGTAATTATCATTTATATAATGTTCTTGTAACCGGTCATGGCTTGATCATGATTTTCTTTATGGTTATGCCTGCAATGATCGGTGGTTTTGGCAATTGGTTTGTTCCAATTATGATTGGTGCTCCTGACATGGCGTTTCCAAGAATGAATAATATTTCTTTTTGGTTGTTGCCCGCTGCTTTTATTTTATTAATAGCTTCAATTTTTGTTGAAGGACCTCCAGGACAAACAGGGATTGGTGGTGGATGGACTATTTACCCTCCTTTATCCTCTAAAACTGGTCAGCCTGGTCCGGCAATGGATTTAGCTATCTTAAGTTTGCACATTGCCGGTGCATCTTCAATTTTAGGAGCAATAAATTTTATTACAACAATTCTTAATATGAGAACACCAGGTATGACATTACATAAAATGCCTTTATTCTCTTGGTCAATTTTAGTGACTGCTTTTTTACTTTTATTATCTTTACCGGTTTTAGCTGGAGCTATTACTATGTTGCTCACTGATAGAAATTTTGGAACCTCTTTCTTCGAGGCACAGACTGGAGGTGATCCAGTTTTATTTCAACATCTATTTTGGTTTTTTGGACATCCAGAAGTTTATATTTTAATTCTTCCAGGCTTTGGAATGATAAGTCATATAATTTCAACTTTTTCTAAAAAACCTATTTTTGGATATTTAGGAATGGCTTACGCCATGGTTGCAATCGGAGTTGTAGGATTTGTTGTGTGGGCTCACCATATGTATACCGTTGGCTTAGACACAGATACCAAAGCATATTTTTTAGCTGCAACTATGATTATCGCTGTTCCAACTGGAATTAAAGTATTTTCTTGGATAGCCACAATGTGGGGTGGATCTATAACTTTTAAAACACCAATGTTATTTGCAATAGGTTTTATATTTTTATTTACTCTTGGTGGCGTTACAGGAGTGGTATTAGCTAATGCAGGTGTAGATACGGCATTACATGACACCTATTATGTAGTAGCTCACTTTCATTATGTACTTTCATTGGGTGCGGTTTTTGCAATTTTTGCTGGCTTCTATTACTGGTTCAGTAAAATGAGCGGATATGAATATTCAGAATTTTTAGGGAAATTACATTTTTGGTTAACTTTTATTGGGGTCAACTTAATATTCTTCCCACAACATTTTTTAGGCTTAGCTGGAATGCCAAGAAGATATGCCGATTACCCGGATGCTTTTGCAGGTTGGAATTATGTGTCTTCCATAGGTTCTTATATTTCTATGGTTGGTTTAGTTATCTTTTTATTAAATTTACTTTATTCATTTATAAAAAAGAAAAAAGCACAACAAAATCCTTGGGGAGAAGGAGCTACAACTTTAGAGTGGACTGTATCATCACCACCACCGTTCCATACTTTTGAAGAGCTTCCTAAAGTAAAATAAATTGATCGAATCAACAGTTAAATTAAAAAAAATTAAAACTATTTCAAGTTTTAACTTAGGTTCATTTTTTAACTTAATGAAACCAAGAGTCATGTCTCTTGTTTTGTTTACTAGTATGGTTGGCCTGTTAATCTCTCCTGAACAAGTTTCTTTTACAACATCAGCTATTTCTTTATTTGCAGTCGCCATGGGAGCCGGTGCAGCTGGTGCTTTAAATATGTGGTATGAGTCAGATTTAGATGCCCTTATGACAAGAACTTGTTTAAGACCCATTCCAACAGGGAAAGTGCAAAAAAATCAAGCGTTATGGTTTGGGGTAGTGTTGTCTGTAATTTCAATAACAATACTTTATTATAGCGCAAACTTAGTTTCATCTTTATTGCTAGCAACTACGATAGGTTTTTATTTTTTTATTTATACTGTTTGGCTAAAAAGAAGAACTTCTCAAAATATTGTTATAGGTGGAGCAGCAGGAGCATTACCACCAGTCATTGGTTGGGCCATATCCACAAATAGCATCTCAATAGAATCAATTATTTTATTTTTAATAATATTTATTTGGACGCCGTCTCATTTTTGGGCACTAAGTTTGTATAAATCAAGTGACTATAAAAAAGCTAAAATTCCTATGCTACCAATTACTGCAGGTATAAAAAAAACTAAATTAAACATTTTAATATACTCGTTATTGATGGCACCTATTGTTGCGCTACCTTATTTTTTTAATTTTGGGAGTTTAATTTACTTAACTTTGTCCTCAGCAATGACATTTTATTATGTTTATTTATGCACGATACTTTTTAAAGAAAAGAACAACAAGACTTCAAATATAATTGCGAGAAAAACATTTGCTTATTCTATATTTTATTTATTTTTTATATTTGTTTTAATTCTAGCTGATAACATAATTCAATATTAACTTATGAAAAATAAAAATAAAAATAAAAATATAGTCACCGCAATAGCTTTAATTGCTTTCATGATTATCCTATTCCTAACTACCTTTTATAATATTGGAATTTATAATAGAGAACTTTAATGGCATTAAATAAAAAGAAGCTAACCCCTATTATTTTGGTTACTATTTTTTTATTAATGCTAGGGCTGTCTTTTGCTGCCGTACCTTTATATGAGTTATTTTGCCGAGTAACTGGTTTTGCTGGAACTACGCAAAACGCCACTAATAAAGAATTGCCAAAAGTGGTTATAAATCAAGCTTATAAAATTCGTTTCGATACTAACTTAGGCAATAAACTTGATTGGAAATTTTATCCTGAAAAAAAAACAATCGATCTAAAACCAGGAGAAGTACATAATGTTAATTTTTATGTAGAGAACTTAAGTCAAACAGGAACAGCAGGAGTAGCTTCTTTTAATGTTTCACCATCTTCATTTGGCATATATCTTAATAAAATTGGATGTTTTTGTTTTGAGAAACAAGGACTTAAACCTGGGGAGAAAAGAGAGTTTATATTAAGCTTTTTCTTGGATCCAAAAGTAGTTGATGATAATAAAACTAAAGATATTTCGGATGTGACATTATCGTTTACCTTTTTTTCATCCGAATACTATAAAAATTAAGAGATAAATAAATTATGTCAACAGACGAAAAAAAACACGGATTTCATTTAGTAGACCCAAGCCCTTGGCCTATTTTTGCATCTTTTTCATCTTTGGTGCTAGCTTTCGGAGCAGTTTATTATTTTCATACCAAAGCACTTTGGCTTTTATTAATTGGAACAGCATTATTAATTTATGCCGCTTATATGTGGTTTAGAGAAGTTACGATTGAAGCCGAACACCAAGGACACCACACATACGTTGTTCAGTTAAGCCATAGATATGGGATGACATTATTTATTGCGTCTGAAGTTATGTTTTTTGTTGCGTGGTTTTGGGCTTATTTTAACGCAAGTCTATTTCCATCAGAAGCTATTGGAAGTGCTTGGCCACCTCCTGACATCAAAACTTTTGACCCTTGGGACATTCCACTTATTAATACTTTAATACTTTTACTGTCAGGGACAACAGCAACTTGGGCACACCATGCCCTTATAGAGGATAATGATAGAAAAGGTTTGCTGCACGGATTAATTTTAACAGTCTTTTTAGGTTTTATTTTTTCATGTTTTCAAGCATACGAATATCATCATGCTACTTTTACAATGGACGGAAATATATACGGATCAACTTTTTACATGGCCACAGGTTTTCACGGATTTCACGTTATTATAGGTACAATTTTTTTAGCAGTGTGCCTTGTCAGAGTTACAAAAGGTCATTTTACAACAGACCATCATTTCGGCTTTGAAGCAGCAGCATGGTATTGGCACTTTGTTGATGTAGTCTGGCTGTTTCTTTTTGCTGCTATTTATATTTGGGGAAGTTAAAATTTAGTTGAAAAATCAATTATTATTTAATATTTTTGTTCTTTCGGTCATTACTTTATTTTGTGCGCTTGGAACTTGGCAGCTAGTAAGATTGCAGTGGAAAAATACTCTGATCGATCAAATCAGTGAAGGTTTAAAATCTTCACCTGTCAATTATTCCGATGAAATTAAAGTAAATTATCAAAGAGTGACAATAGAAGGAAAATATAACTTTGAAAAACAGATCTATCTTTATAGTCTTAATGATAAAGGACAACCAGGTTATGATGTGATTACACCTTTCGATGGTCTGAACTCAGAAAATATATTAGTTAATAGAGGTTGGATAACATCTAATTTAAAAAACAATGACATCATTAACAGAATTGCAGGTAATAAAATTCAGGGCTTAATTTTAAAAAATATAAAGCCCAATGTTTTTAAGCCCGAAAATGATGTAGTGGCAAATATTTGGTTTTCAATAAATCTTGAACAAGTAAACGAAGTAACAGGAAAAAATTTTAGCAATTACATTCTTTATCTAGAGGATAAAAAAATAAATATTCCGAACCCTAAAAAAATTACAATAGATTTACCAAATAATCACCTCAAATACGCTTTTACATGGTATTCAATATCTATATCAATATTTGGTTATTTTTTATATTTTAGAAAAAAAAATGAAATACTTTAGCACTAGAGACAAAAAATTAAATTTTGATTTCAAAGAAATATTTCAGAGAAGTCTGGCCCCAGATGGAGGCCTATTTATACCAAAGCAGATTAAAAAATTTAATTCAAATGAATTAAAAAAAATGAAAAGATTAAATTATATTGATCTCGCAACAGAAGTAGTCTCAAGTTTTTGTGTGCCCACATTTAACAAACAACAACTTAAAGCTTTAATAGAAAAATCTTATAAAAAATTTAAAAAAAAAGATGTTGTTAATTTGATTGAATTAGACAAAATAAATTTACTAGAACTTTATCACGGTCCTACATTAGCGTTTAAAGATATTGCCATGCAGTGTATCGGCAATATCTATGAAGAATTTAATAAAAATAATGAAGCCATTACCAATATAGTAGTGGCCACATCTGGAGATACTGGTGCAGCAGCTATATCTGCTTTAAGTAAAAGAAAAAAAATTAACTTATTTGTTTTACACCCGCATAATAAGATTTCAAAAGTCCAAAAAAAAATTATGACAACTATCGGTGGAAGCAACATTTATAATATTGCAATTAAGGGTTCATTTGATGATTGTCAAAAAATAGTAAAACAAATGTTTGCGGATAATATTTTTAGACAAACGGTTAATATGTCAGGTGTAAATTCAATTAATTGGGCAAGAATAATATTTCAAATAGTCTATTATTTTTATTCATTCCTGAAACTGGACAAAAAGAAATTAAACTACGCGGTTCCAACAGGAAATTTTGGCGATATATACGCAGGATATATGGCAAAAAAAATGGGCTTACCGATAGAAAAACTAATTGTTGCGACTAATGAAAATGATATTTTACAAAGAGTTATTAATAGAGGGATCTATAAACCATCAAAAGTTAAAGCCTCTATATCACCAAGCATGGACATACAAGTTTCAAGTAATTTTGAAAGACTTCTGTTCTATGTATTAGGCTCTAAAGAACTAGAAGTTAAAAAATTAATGAACAATTTAGAAAAGAAAGGTTCTTTTAAATTAACTTTAGATCAAAGAAAGATAATTCAAAAAGACTTTTCTGCATTTAAAGTCACTAACGCAGAAACAAAAAAAATTATCAAAAAAATATATTCAAAACATAATTTTTTTATAGATCCACATACTGCAACTGGCTTTTATGCTGCTAGCAAGATATTAAGTAATTATCCGTGTGTTGTTATTGGAACTGCACATCCTTATAAATTTTTAGAAACCATGAAATCTGTGACAGGAAAGCAAATTAAAAGACCTAGTCAATTGACTAAATTGATGTTTGGAAAGGAAAAATATGATATATTAGATAATAATACCAACATGATCAAAAAATATATTTTAGACAAACAATATGAAAATTAAAGAAGGTGAGAAGCTTCCAGCTGCAGATTTTTTTTATTTAGACGACAATAGTGCAGTTAAAAAAGTTGATACAGATTCTCTACTTAAAGGCCATAAAGCTATTATATTTGGTGTACCTGGAGCTTTTACCAAGGTTTGTTCAGCAAAGCATCTACCTGGTTATGTTAAAAACTTTGAGGAAGCTAAGAAGAAAGGTGTTACGAAAATTATTTGTCTTTCTGTGAATGACCCTAATGTAATGCAAGCTTGGGGAGAAGTGCATGGTACCAGAGGTAAAATTCTTATGTTGGGAGACCCATACTGCAAATTTACCAAATCTATAGGAGCTGAAATTGAGAGAAATGAAAAAGGTTTAGGAATAAGATCCTCAAGATATACCATGCTAATAGAAGAAGGTATTGTAATTAGAATTAAGCAAGAATCTGATTCTGCTATGTGCGAAGTATCTGCTGCTGAAAACTTTTTAAAAGAGATTTAGTTGTTTATTGCTTCTGTTGCAAGCTTATCAGCTATTTCATTGTATTTGTTTCCAGTATGAGCCTTGACCCATTTCCACTCAATAATTTGTTCTTTAGATAATTCATTTAGTATTACCCATAAATCTTTATTTTTAACTGGTTTTTTGTTTACACCTTTCCAACCATTTTTCTCCCAATTTTTTATCCAAACTGTAATACCGTTTTTAAGGTAAGTTGAATCTGTATAAAAAATTATTTTAGAAGCTCTTTTTATTTTTCTAAGTGCCATAATTGGAGCCATTAATTCCATTCGATTATTCGTAGTAGATTTTTCTTCCCCAGATATATTGGTTTCATTGTTTTCTGTGTCTAAAATTACCGCACCCCATCCACCAGGACCAGGGTTGCCTGAACAAGCTCCATCTGTGTAAACCACATACTCCATTAAAAAAAATAATCTTCAAAGTTTTGAGAATTTTTATGAAATTCTAGTCTCACTAAGTATTCCATGGGGTCTTTAACTTTTACTATTGCTCCTTCAACTGTATTTAAAGCGTCGAATACTCTAGTTAATAAAAACCTTAAAGCAGAACCTTGTGATAATACTTTGATATATTTTTTTTCATTATCATTTAATGGCCTCAATTGATTATATCCATCCATAAAATTTTTAGCTTTAGTTACATTAAAACTTAAATTATTTTTTAATCCATCAAAACACAAGGCATTAAAACAGATTGCTATCTCGAAAGCATAAAAGTCATTACAAGAAAAATAAAAATCTATAATTCCACTAAATTCATTATCTTTAAAAAAAATATTATCACTAAATAAGTCTGCGTGTATTATTCCTCTAGGTAAATCTTTTGGCCAATTCTTTTCCACATCTTTTAGATTAGACTCAATGAGTTTAGGCAAGTCCTTATGTATCTCAGAACATCGATCTTTTACTTGGTCAAATATTTTTCTCCATGAATTTATTGATAAATCATTTTTTCTCTCAATTTTAAAATCTTTAGTTGCAAGATGCATTTTTGCCACTTCAAAACCTAAAGATTTACAATCACCAGAAGTTAAAATATTTTTTGATTTTCCCTCAAGAAAACTGACAATCATTAAGTTCTTATTTTTATATTTAGTAATTGTTTCATTATTATTATTTTGAATAGGGGTTGGACACTTAAATCCAACCTTATCTAGACCTGTCATCAGATCAGAATAAAAAGGTAGATCGTTTTCTTTAACTCTTTTTTCGTAGATTGTTAGTATATATTTTTTAATACCTACAAGTAAAAAGTAATTTGTATTTTCTATACCTTCTTCAATCCCTCTGAACTCTTTTAATACACCTAACGAGTAATTGGATAAAATTTCTTCAATATTTAATTTATTAAGTTTTGTATATATCGCCATATTAATCTAATCCTTGTGGTATCTTAAAAACTACTTTTTCTTCGGCTACTATAACTTCCTCAATAGAAATTTTAAAATTTTCTTTTATTTCGTTTATTAAATTTTGCACTAGCTGTTCCGGAGCAGAAGCTCCTGATGATATTCCTATTTTTTTACATTTTCTAATCTCTTCTATAGGTAGTTTTTTATTAGAATTTACTAGTATTGAATTTTTACAACCTGCTCTTTTAGCAACCTCTACTAAACGTGCTGAGTTTGAAGAGTTATTACTCCCAATAATAAAAACCATTTCACATTCTGGGGCAATTTTTTTTACCGCATTCTGTCTGTTTGTAGTTGCATAACATATGTCTTCTTTTGTCGGTCCTTTGATATTTGGAAATTTATCTTTTAAAAATTTAATTATTTCAGTTGTGTCATCAACCGACAAAGTAGTTTGAGTAATATATGCTAGGGGTTTTTTTAGATTTTTAATGTTGAGAGATTTTACATCATCTATTGTTTCAATTAACTTGATACTTCCTATTGGCAGTTGGCCCATAGTACCTATTACCTCTGGGTGATTTTTGTGTCCTATTAATAAAATATCAAATCCATTTTTAAAAAGCTGTTCTGACTCTCTGTGAACTTTTGAAACTAAAGGACAAGTAGCATCAATATAAGACAAATTTTTTAATTTTGCTTCCTCAGGAACTTTTTTTGAAACTCCGTGTGCAGAAAAAATAACAGGTCTTGTTATGTCTTTAATTTCAGAAATTTCCTCTACAAATATTGCGCCTTTTTTTTTAAGATCTTCAACAACTTGTTTGTTGTGAACTATCTCATGTCTGACATAGATAGGTTCACCATATTTAATTAAAGCCCTGTTTACAATTTCAATAGCTCTATCTACACCAGCGCAAAAGCCTCTCGGAGAAGCCAATAGAATTTTAAGTTCATTTTTCATTTTTTTCCAATAGATATTCGAGCAATATATGCGGAAAGGTTAAAGACGCCAAACCAATAAATATAACTTTTAAAATAGCTGAATCTAACAAGTAATATTTGCTAAGAAAAAAAGTAGCAATAAAAAAAATACCTGCTGTAACCATGGTTAATGGCAGAGCTTTTTTTAAAAAACCACTTAAACCTTTTTTAAAACTTTTATTATCTATTTCTTCAATCGAAGAGATCGAATGTCTAAAAGAATGTAAAAAACAAAAGTAAATTGTAAAAGCGACTAACGGAGAGAATTTTATGTTAAGAATTATTATTGTAAATGAATCCAAGAAAGAAAAAAAAAAATTTCTATTTATTATAAGATTACTAGTTATGCTTATTATAATTAATACAATGATAAGATCGCTGTTAAGCTGATTTAATTTAACACCTAAAGTTTCGAAGATTTTTAAAGTTTCGCTAGGATTAAAATATAATGGTGCTAAGACGACCATAGAACCTTTCAAGAATAAGAATAAATTTAATAATTGGGTTTCTTTATTCTTTTCAAAAATGGCATCCTCTTTACCAAAATGGTATGCAGCGACTATTAAAAAAATAGTTAAAGCAACCAATGGTAAAATCAACCACAAAATTATAATTGCAGTAGAAATTAAAATGTATCCAAAATAAAATATTAATTCATTTTTGATGTTAAATATTTTTAATAATTTATTGCCCTTTAAATGATCCAAAGACCCATGTGACACACCGATAGTAGCAATCAAGAAAAAACAAATTACTGTTATATTGCTGATTTGAATATTAATATTTGATATTAAAAAAAAAAGACTAAAAAAAAAGATTATAATTGAATGATATTTATTTATTTTGTTAAAATTAATCATTTTTTAAATATAGCTTTTATAAAAATCCATTTAGTAGGCATTTTCAATATTATAGACAAATCTTCAATAATATTACTTTTATTAGAAAGAAATTTTATAGCGGTATTTGTTTTAACTGAAAACATTTTTAGAAATATATTTGGCATTTTTTCTGGATATTTCTCCATCACTCGTAAGAAAATATTATCAAGAAATTTGTATTTCTTTTTAATAGCATAAATTTTTGTAGTTACAATATTATCTATATTCTTTCTAATATATTTACTGTGCTCTTGGATGTTAAGAAAAGTGTAGCCTGTGCTTAGTCTTGTCATACAACCTACAGACCCAATATTAATTTTATTATCTTCCCTAATATTTTTTGAGTGAAAAAGAGGAATTAATCCTTTTTCTGTATAGTTTATTCTATAATTTTTAATTCCCAAGTTTTCTTTAATATATTTTCTTATTTGAAAATCATAGTCTTGCAATGAATTATTGTTTAAATTAGACAACCAAGTTGTTTCGATAAGAGCTCTATTTTTTGCAAATGGCAAAGTATAAAAAAAATGTACATTATTTCTTTGCTCGCAATTGAAATCCATTAAGTTCATTATCTCATCATCAAAAATATCTTTATCAGTTTCTATTTCAACTCCTTGAAAATGTTGCCACAATTTATATTTTTCTGGTTTTAACTCAGGGACGCTATTGAAAACAAATGAATTACTAGTACTTATTTCATCTAAATTTCTGAAGAATTGAATATTTTCATTTTTAGATAATTCAGTATTAATTTTTCTATAAAAAAGCTCACTATCAACACACTGATAAGGGAATTTTTCCGTTCTAAGCTCACACGATCCAGAAGGGGAGTTTATAGTAAAACTATTCCATTTTTTTATAATACAATCGTCAAAATTATGATCGATAACCTTCCAAAAAGACCAAGTTTTATCTCTTTTATACTCTGTTCTTGGTTCAATAATTGCTAAAGATTTTTTATCTAATTTATTATTTACAGCAAGTTCATAGGCTAGCGATAGACCAGCACACCCACCACCTATTATTACATAGTCAAATTCTTTCATCTAGATTAATTTCTTCATTTATAATTATATGTTCATTTTTTGTTAAGTGTTTATTTGAGCGTATAAAAAAAAGTCTTATGAAATCAAAAAAGGATAATACAATTTCAAAAACCTTACTAAGGCTTGAAACATAAATTTTTCCTGCATTATTATATTCCTCTAAGTTTTTTTTTTTTAAAATTTCATCTCCTATCTTTTTATATAATCTCAAAGCAATTATAATTGACAATCTAGAGATTGCAGGTATAAATTTTATTGCTGAAAATGAACTGCGGTAAAAAGATTCTGCCATACTAAGCGTCTCCTTAATTGAATTAAAGTTATGTTTTATATAGGCTCTATTTTTTTTTTTGTCCTCAACAACGTCCCGGGCTATATTTGTCAATTGCATTGCTATCCCCAAGTCCATAGCACATTTAAACGAATAACGATCTTTGACGTTAAGTATTTTTGCCATCATTAATCCAACGGTCCCTGCAACCCTATAGGAGTAAATCAACAATTCTTTTTGTGTAGTAAAATTTATTTCATGCTTTAGATCAGATTCGATACCATCAAATAAATCTTCAATTATTTTATATGAAATATTATTTTCTTTTAAGAGATGATGCATATTTTTTATTATGCTATTAGAGAAATTTTTATTTTTAAAATATGATTTAAAACCTGCTAGTTCTTTCTTTCTAAGATTTAGTTCACTATTCCCATCTGCTATATCATCAATAGTTCTGCAGAAATCATACAAGGCAGAACATTTTTGGAAATTTTCCTTAGATAAAAAAAAACCAGCCCAACTAAATGATTTAGCGTGTTTAGAAATTAGGCTCTGATTTTCATTCATTATAAAAACTCATCCAGTACTTTAGCTGAAGATAATACTCCCGGCATGCCAGCACCAGGGTGTGTCCCAGCTCCAACAAAATAAAGATTATTAAAAATTTCTGACCTATTGTGAAATCTAAAATAAGCTGATTGAGTAAACTTCGGTTGAATAGAAAAACCAGAGCCATGTAGCGTAGACAACTCTTTTTCAAAATAATCAGGAGTTAAGTAAAAATCACTAACAACACTCTCTTTTATTCCAGGTAAGACTGTTTGGTCCATTTTAGTAAGTACTAATTCTTTAAATCTCTCTCCTTCAGTTGACCAATCAATGCCAGATAAGTTGTTAGGAACAGGCACTAGAACGTAAAAAGCATCTTGATCCTTAGGCGCCATACTCGAGTCTGTAGCGGTCGGTCTGTGCAGATAATAACTTATATCATCAGATAATATCTTTTGATCAAAAATTTTATTCAAATGTTTTTCATACGATTTTCCAAAGTAGATAGTATGGTGAGCTACTTTTTTAAATTGTTTCTTAGATCCAAAATAATAAACAAAAAGACCCATAGAATAATTCATTCTTTTAACTTTTTGATTAAATAAAAATCCATATTTTTTTTTTGATTTAATTAAATTTTTATAAACGTTAGGAGGATCAGAATTACAAATTACATAATTTGCATATATATCCTCTTTATTATTGATTTGTACTCCTTCAACTTTATTTTCAGAGCATAACATTTCAGTTACTTCTGCGCTCTTAATAATTTTAACACCTTCTTCTTTCATTAATTTTTCTAAAGCATTTACAACGTTGCCTGTTCCACCAATTGAATAATGAATACCCCATTTTTTTTCTAAATATAAAATAAGTGTATAGATAGAAGTTGTAGTAAATGGATTTCCCCCAACTAAAAGAGGGTGCATACTAAAAACTCTTTTTAATTTCTCGTTAGAAATATAACTTGAGACAAGTTTATATACAGACTGATAGCTTTTAAGTTTTAACAATGCAGGAATTTGTTTGAGCATAAACTTAATATTGTTAAAAGGTTTTGTGGAAAGTTCTGTAAAACCTTTATCAAAAATTTTTTGAGTAAAGTTAACTAATTTTTTATATCCAGAAAGGTCATTCTCTGAGAATTTTTTTATTTCTTTTTCCATGCTTTTTTCATCTCCAGAATAATCAAAGGATGACTTGTCTTCAAAAACAAATCTATACCAGAGATCTAGAGGAATAATTTTTACGTAGTCAGAAATTTTTTTATTAAATAATGAAAATAATTCTTCTAATAAATAAGGAGCGGTAATTACTGTGGGCCCACCATCATAAGTAAAACCATCTTTTTTAAATACTCTTGCGCGACCACCTAAATCAGGATGTTTTTCTATTAGTGTTACTTGATAACCTTTAGCACGCATACGTAATGCTGCAGCTATTCCTCCAAACCCAGAACCTATTATAATAATTTTTTTATCTTTTTTCATTTTACGCTATGCTAATACATATAAAGTTTTATTAAGTATGACAAAAAAACTAAAAATCATGCATTTTAAAACTTTTTATTCTTAAATAAGATATTACTAATTTAGTTGTTTGTTTAAGCTTGATTCTAATTTTCACCTTATTTTCAATAATTTTTACCATTTATCCTCAGAAAAGTTAAAAAACTCAATGAATATGAGTTTTTTTAAGGCAAAAAATACTTCTAAATCACGCTTTTTTTTTATAAATTCCCCCAGTTGTTTAAGAATTAATAATCTTAAACAGTTTATATATAAACTAAGTATAAAACTAATAACGAGGGAGTTTTTATGAGTAAATTAAGTAAAATCGTATTAGCAGCTATTGCTATTTTTAGCATCACTAGCTCAGCTAATGCAGCGACTGCCATTTTGGCAACAGGTGATTTCGTAGGAATATCATTTTGGTTAGTATCAATGGGCTGTTTAGCAGCTACAGCGTTCTTCTTTTTAGAAAGAGGATCTGTTGCACCTGCTTGGAGAACATCAATTACAGTAGCGGGACTAGTAACTGGTATCGCATTCATTCACTATATGTACATGAGAGATATATGGATTGGAACTGGAGAGTCACCGACTGTTTATAGATATATTGACTGGTTAATCACAGTGCCTTTACTAATGCTTGAGTTCTATTTTGTATTAGCAGCGGTTAAAAAAGTACCATCATCAGTATTCTGGAAACTTTTAATAGGTTCTATAGTAATGTTAGTAGGTGGTTACATGGGAGAAGCTGGTTACATATCAGCAATGGTAGGTTTCATTATTGGAATGGCAGGTTGGATTTACATTCTGTTTGAAATATTCTCAGGTGAAGCTGGAACAATAGCCTCTAAGAGTGGCAACAAGTCTCTAATCACTGCTTTCAGTGCTATGAGAATAATTGTTACTGTTGGTTGGTCTGTTTACCCACTAGGTTATATCTTTGGATATTTAACTTCAGGTGGAGTTAACATTGACGCGCTAAACGTTCTTTACAATGCTGCAGACTTTTTAAACAAGATCGCTTTCGGTCTTATTATTTGGGCTTGCGCAATGCAAAATACTAGCTCTAGATCTTCTAGATAGTACAAAGCGTTTTAATAATAGGGCGAGTTTAAATACTTGCCCTATTTTTTTTTGCGTATTAAAATTATTTATTTAAGTAGATTTTCTTTTTAAAGCTAACTTAGTTTCTTCTACGCTTGAAGCGAATATTTTATTTAATTTGTTCTTATCTAAAGAATTTTTTAACAATACTTCTACTGCCTGAATAGAAATTCTAACTGAAGCATTTTTTATATCTTTTAAAGCTTCATTTTTCATTTGTTTAATTCGATCCTCAGTATTCTTTTTCCTATTTTCCATTTGAGCATGAAGCTCTTTATTAGTCTTCAAAACATTCTTGTCTGCATCTTCAGTAGCAGCATCAACCATTTTTTGAATTTCTGCTTTTGCACTACTAATTTTTTTTTCATATTCGCTTAAAATATCTTTAGATTCTTCTTTAAGTGACTCAGCGTCATCAACTTCATTTTTGATTGCGTTTATATTATCGTTCAAAATGGAGGATATTTTTTGAGGAATTTTAAAATAAACTAAAACTCCTAAAAAAATAAAGAAGGAGACAGCAACCCAAAAAGTAGCATCAACTATCATAAATATTTACCTAAATTATTTTTAGTTGTTTCAAGTATGGCTGCTTTAACGCTACTTTGATTCATAGGCTCGCCTGATATTTGTTCGATTACTTTTGATGTCATTTCCTCAGATATAGTAGATATACTTTTTAAAGACTCTTTTTTTAAATTTTCTATTTCTTTTTCTGCGTTAATAATCTCAATTTCTATTTCTTTTTCAAACTCTTTTTTCTTATTCTGTATTTCAGAATTTAATTTATTTTTACTTTCAAAAATAATTTTTTGAACCTCTTTTTTTGCATTTTCTATGGACAGTTCATATTCTTTAAGTCTTTGTTCTGCTAAATTTTTTAATTTTTGTGCTTCATCTAAGTCATCTTTTATTTTATTTTCTCTATTATCAATATTATTTTTAATTTTTGGGATAAATAAATTTGATAAAACTAAGTACAGTATTGTAAAAATTAAAATTAACCAAAACGCTTGTGATGCCCAATACTTTGGATCTAGCTGAGGCATTCCAGCCTCAGCCGCCAATAGATTAATATTGCTTGCCGTAAATATTCCGATGATTAAAAGAAATAATCTCATTAAAGTTTAAGGTTATTACTTAAAATGCAAATAATATAATTAACGCTACAACCAAACCAAATAGACCAGTTGCTTCAGCTAATGCAAACCCTAAAAGTAAATTAGGGAATTGTTTTTGAGCTGCCGATGGATTTCTCATAGCTCCAGATAAATAATTACCAAAAATTATTCCAATTCCCACTCCTGCTCCTGCTAGTGCGATTGCAGCGAGACCTGCTCCAATCATTTTTGCCGCTTCTAACTCCATTGTTTCTCCTTTTTTTTGTTAATGGTGTAAATTTAATGCATCATTTAAATAGATGCAGGTTAATATTGCAAAAACATATGCTTGTAGAAATGCTACTAATATTTCCAAGCCCGTTAGTGCTACTGAAAAGCCAAGTGGTAACCAACCCCCTAGCATTCCTAAACTGATAACAAAACCACCAAAAACTTTTAACATCGTATGGCCAGCCATCATATTCGCAAATAGACGTACAGAAAGACTAACTGGTCTGCTTAAATAAGAAATTATTTCTATAACTGTTATGAGAGGTAATAAAAAAATAGGCACACCAGTTGGAACAAAAAGTTTTAAATATCCAAATCCATGTTTTAAGAAACCGATAACTGTTACAGCAATAAAAATAAAAATTGCCATCAGCATAGTAACTATAATATGGCTTGTTACAGTAAAAGAGTAGGGTAACATTCCAAGCATATTACAAAAAAGCACAAACATAAATAAACTAAAAATAAATGGGAAATAAGGTTTAGCTTTTGATCCTGCTGTATCACTTATCATTTTAGCTATAAAATTATAAATCATCTCCGCGATTAACTGGAATTTATCAGGTATAAGTTTTCTTTTCCTAGTGCCTAAAAAAAGAATGGCACAAATCGCAGCTGCACTCAAAAACATAAATAAACTAGCATTAGTAAAAGACAAGTCAATACCTGCAATTTTAATTTCGGGACCAATTCTGTGTACTTCAAATTGGTGCATTGGATTTGTTGCCATATAAATTTTCTAAAACTAGTCTTTTTGTTGCATTCTTTTAGCGACTTTAATAACATTTAAAATTCCAGCCACAGAACCTAAAAAAAAGAACAAAATAATTAACCAGGGTTTAGTATCAAACCAAGTATCTAAAATAAACCCAATAATTGTCCCAACTAAGACAGCCGAAACAAGTTCTGTGCCTAACTTAAAAGCACTACCTATAAATGAGCTATTCTCATTATTATTTGTAATTATTGAGCTATTTTTTAACTTATTTTTTGCAATCTCTAGGCGAGTTTTGAAATTTTTACGGTCTGCCATTTTTAACTAAGCTACTAACTCTTCAGCTTTCTCCAGGTCAACTGCAACGAGTTGACTGACACCCTTTTCTGGCATGGTTACGCCGTATAATCTGTGCATTCTTGACATAGTTAAAGCATGATGCGAGATGATAATAAATTTAGTTTTTGTTATCTTTACAAGTTCGTCTAGAAGAGCACAAAATTTTGTGACATTCGCATCGTCTAAAGGGGCGTCAACTTCATCTAATACACATATAGGTGAAGGATTTACCAAAAATACTGCGAATATTAAAGACAAAGCTGTTAGCGCTTGTTCGCCACCTGATAAAAGTGTGATTGATTGAAGTCTTTTTCCTGGAGGAGAGACTAACATTTCCAAGCCGGCTTCTAACGGATCATCTGAGTCAACTAATTCTAATTTTGCGCTCCCACCGTTAAATAGTTTTGTATAAACTTCATTAAATTTTCTGTTAACTTTTGTGTAAGCCTCAAGGAGCTTTTCACGTCCCTTTTGATTAAGTTCATCAATAGAAGTTTTAAGCTTTACTATTGCTGAATAAAGATCAGCTCTGTCAACTTCCATTTTTTTTATTTCATCTTGATATTTCTTAGTTTCTTCATCGGCTCTTAAATTAACTGAACCTAAAGATTCTCTTTGTTTCTTAATTTTTTCTAAAACTATTTCCTGTTTGTCCAAACTAGGATAATTTTCTGGCGTGAGAACATTTAAATTTGAAATTGATAAAAGATCATTTTCATTATTTAATTTAAGATCGTTTTTAATAGAATAAATTAAATCTTTTTTTCTTTTCTCCATACCTTCAAGCGTTGCTTCGCTCCTTGCTTTGTTTTCTCTAAGAATACTAAATTTTTCTTGTATCTCTTTTAAGTTCTGGTTTATCAAGTTATATTTTTCTTCAGCTTTACTTAACTCTTCATTTAATTCTTCGCTTCTTTTTTTTGTATTTTCTATATTCTGAATATTTTGACCTTTTGTTGTTGCAATTTTTTCTGGGTTTTTTTGATTTTCATTGATTTCTAATTTAACTTTTTTCTTTCTTTCATTCAATTCCCCAATCATTTTATCAGAGTTAGATTTTAAATTCTTCCAATTTTCCACCTCCACATCAATATTCTTAATTCTTTCTCTTCTTTTAATAGAGTCACTTTTTATCGATTCGTTCTTTCCATAAGTTGAAGCATATTGTTCTTGAGACGAAGTTATTTGAGTTACTATTTTTTTTAATTTCTCAAAAAGATCCCTAGTTAATTTCTTTTCAGAGTCAATATAGCTTTCAATTTCACTGATCACATCATCTAGTTGGCTTTGTTGTTGTTGCAAACTTGCTTTAGATAAATTTAAATCCTTTTGTGATTTTACCTCAGTTTCAGATAATTCTTTTTCAGTTTTTAATAATTCATTTTTTTCTTCAAATATTCTTTTTTCATTTAAAGAAGCATCTAAAGATATGCTTTTCTCTCTATCTAGATCAGAATCTAAAGTCTCCAAAGAATTCTGAAGTTTGACTTGTAAACTTTTAATTCTCAATTCTTCCTCATCTAAATTAGACATTTCAAGGTTAAGCTTTTGAAGGCTAGCTTGCGTTTCCATTCTTCTATCTCTTAAAGGAGCTAATCTTTTATTTTCTTCCTCAAGCATTTGATTATTATGACTTAAGTCAATCTTCACAGCACTTATCTCATCATCTTGTTCACTTAATCTTTCAGCAACGGTTGCTTTTTCCTTTTCTATTGAAGATATTTTTAAATAATAAAGACCCGCTTCTGCACTTTTAATTTCTTTTGAAATCTCTTTATACCTAGTTGCTTCTTCTGCTTGTTTTCTAAGGTTATCTAATTGTTTTTCTTGTTGTTTCTTTAATTCATCAGCTCGCTTTAAATTATTTTCTGCTGCTTCTAATCTTGATTCAGCTTCTTCTCTTCTTGCGTGAATACCTGAAATTCCAGCAGCCTCCTCCAATATTGCTCTTCGTTCAGATGGCTTTGAAGTAACGAGAGAACCAATTCTTCCCTGGCTAATTAAAGAGGGCGAATGTGCACCAGTAGAAAGATCTGCAAAAAAAGTTTGTGCATCTCGAGCTCTTATTTCTTTTTGATTAATAAAATATTTTGAACCTTTATCTCTCTCAATCCTTCTTGTTACTGTGATTTCATCTAATTCATTATACTGCATAGGCCCATCTTTATCGGGGTTTTGAATTTGTATCGAAACTTCTGAAATATTTTTTGCAGGTCTATTTGATGTTCCTGAAGAAATAACATCTTCCATTCCTGAACCTCTCATACTTTTTGCTGATGTTTCTCCCATGCACCATCTTAAGGATTCTACAATATTAGATTTTCCACATCCATTAGGACCTACTATTCCAGTTAAACCTTCTCCTATATAAAAATCGGTCTTATCAAAAAAAGATTTAAATCCAGATATCTCTAGTTTTTTAAACTTCATTTTAATATTTTATCAATTTCTTTCTTAAAGGATTTATAATCACGTGACCCTCCATATTTTTTTTCATTTATATAAACAGTGGGTGTTGAACTTATTTTGTAATTTTTTTGAGCTTCAATTCTTTCATTTAAAATTCTTTCTTCCAGTGCTTTATCCTTTAGACATTTATTCATTTCGTTTTCAGTCAAGCTAAATTCTTTGCCAATAGCTTTAATAGAATTATTAATTATATTTATATCAGATGCTGCCGCCCATTTATTTTGTCTTTTATAGATCTCAGTTAAAAACTTAAAGTTTACTTGTGAGTTTGAATTACACTGTAAAATCTTTTCTGCATTTAAGGCCGCAACATCAAGGGGAAAGCTATGGTGTTCAAAATTTACTTTTCCGACGCTAATATATTCTTTCTCTAATTTTTCATATATTTTTTTGTGAAAGTCAGCGCAATGAGGACACGTAAGTGAAGAAAACACTTTTACAGTTGCAATGTTATCAGAATTATTTTTACTTTGTGATGTCTGATCACAACTAACAGACAGAAAAAAAACTGATAATAAAAAAATATTTTTAATTATTTTTAGCATTGTAAGCCTCTATTAGTTTGTTTAACGTTTTTTTAAGTTCTACGTTATTAATATTCTTTAACTTGTTACTATAATTCAATTTAGCCCCATTTGATGGAGAAATTTGTTTTAAGGTCTTTTTTTCCTGAACAACTTTTAGTTTAACTTCTTTAATACATTTATAGCCAAAAAAAGTATTGATTTTATCCATAATTTCTTGTTTTCCATATTCTACGGTTAGCTCATTCCCATGAATTACATTTAAAATTAGAGTTCCATTGTCCATTTCTTTGCTCATTTTTACTTTATTAGGATAACATGCACTGGAAAGTTCTTTACCAACCATTTTAGCCCAGTTATCAACTATATTAGAAAAATTATAACTACCTTTCCTTAGTAGTTTTTTTAAACCCTGTGGCAATGACTTAGAAAAAGGTCTTAAACCTTGTATGAAAGTGTTGCTTTTATTATTATCTTTTTTGTTATGCATCTTGACAACAATTTATCAAAAAAAATTCTAGCTTGGTATGATAATAATAGAAGAATATTACCGTGGCGTGTTAGTAAAAAATCTCCAAAAAAGCTTTATTACAGACTTTTAAGTGAATTTATGTTGCAGCAAACACAAGTTAAAACAGTTTTACCATATTTTAAAAATTTTTTACTTCACTATTCTAATTTGGAATCTCTATCAAGATCTACTGATAAAAAAATTTTAAAATTATGGGAAGGTCTTGGATATTATAGAAGAGCAAGAAATCTTCTAGCCACCACCAAGATAATCGTTAAAGAATATAATTCAAAATTACCAAAAAAAATAATAGAGATAAAAAAACTACCAGGGATAGGCGACTACACTGCAAATGCTTTATTGGCTTTCATTCACAATCAACCGACAATTGCTATTGATGGAAATGTTAAGAGAGTATTCTCAAGAATTATAAATAAGAGTGAAAATAAAATAGATTTTAATAAACTTATAGAAACTAATAAAAAATCTTTATTTAAAACTAAAAGACACTCTGATCTTGTTGAAGCGCTGATGGAATTTGGAGCACTGATCTGTAAGCCAAAAGAACCAGAGTGTTTTAAATGCAATATTAAAAATGGATGTAAATACTTCAAATCCGATAAAAAATTTAAATCAATAAAAAAAATTCAGCCAGAAAGAAAAAATTATAATATATTTTGCTATATTGATAAAATAAAAAATAAAATTGCTTTGACTAAAAAGCACAATTTAGGGTTTTTAGATAATTTTTATTTACCTCCAATAAAAGAAACAACTTTAAAAGATAAAATAAAAAGCTGGCATTTTCATTCAAACTTTAAAAATTCTATTTCTAATAAAAAATTAAATATCAATCTATATTATAAATTTTCTTCAAAACTTCCATTGCAATCACAATGGTTTTCTTTAAAAGGAAATAATGAATTTATTCCTTCATTTACAAAAAAAATTTTTAAACAAATTTTAGATTTAAACTAATGAAAAAAAAAATTGCAATTATTGGAGCAGGCATAGGCGGGCTCACATTAGCTAATCTTTTACAAAAAAGTTCAAATTTTGAATTTATTATTTACGAAAAAAGTGAAACTTTAAATTTAGAAGAAGGATTCGGAATTCAACTCGCAGTAAATAGTGTATTTGTATTAAATCAAATAGGATTTAATAACTTGAATAAAGCAGAGCTATTTAATCCGAAAGAACTAAATTTTTATTCCAACGAAAATAAAGTATGTGAGTTAGATTTAACACAGTTCAACAATGAAACAGAAAAATATACAACTCTCAAAAGATCTACCTTAATTAAATTTTTAAAAGATAAATTATTTTCAAATTTGATTAGATTCAATAAAACGCTCGAAACAGTTGAGCAGAACCAAAATACTATAAAAATAAATTTTAAAGATGGGGTCAGTGAAGAAGTAGATTTTCTTGTAGTTTCTGACGGTGTATTTTCACAAACAAAATCAATTATCGAAAAAAAAATCTTTAAACCCAACTATTATGGTGCGTTAGCAATTAGAACTCAAGTTAAAGCTAAAGATATATCTGAATTCAAAGCTGAAAATATTTCTCTTTTTATGAGCTCTAAAGCCCACTTAGTATCGTATCCAATTAACGACAATAGAGATATTAATGTAGTATGTATTTTAAGAAAAAAACTAAATGAAAAAAAAACAATAGAACAATTGCTTAGTGAAAAGTTTGTTAATGAAAACAAACATCTATCAAACCTCTTTAAAGGGGATCTAAAGTCGTGGTCTATTTACACCTCGTCAAAACCTATTAAATCTATTTTTAAAAAAGTCTTTTACATTGGAGATGCCTTTTATGCCTTCCCACCAACACTTGCTCAAGGAGCTTCTCAGTCTATAGAATCTGCGAAAGAGTTATACGATCTTTTAATTGATAATAAACAAAATATTGAAAATACTTACTTCGAAAAAAGACTTAAGAAAACAATCGTGATCAACAATAGGTCAAGACTCAACTATTTTGCATTTCATTTTTCTAACCCTGTTTTAAAGATCTTTAGAAATGAATTTTTAAAACGATTAATAAAAAGTAAAAGTTTTATTAACAGGTACCTTGGTAAAATTTATAATTAGGCAAATCTTTTCTATTTTTTATTTTTTTGATTTTCCCAATTTTTATCTGAAAAGAGCTTGTTTAGACTTTGATCACATAAAATTTTTATGTCCACGTTTAAAGAAATGGTTATTGTTAAATTCCTTTAGATAGAAATCTTTGCCTTAAACTATCTATTAAAACCATTGAGCCACCAACTTTACAATGCCAGTAAGTCCATCCATTGAAACTTTCTGTGCCCATTATTTTAGCAGCAACTTTATGTATAGAGCCTTCAGACTCTTTATATTTAATACTTCCATCAACCATTATTTTTGCATTAAATTTATTTTTAGGATCAGACAAAACAGTTCCTGGTTTAAGAATTCCCAATTCAACCAATGATCCAAAAGGTATTCTTGGTTTTGATCTGTTGTTTTCAATTGTATCTAAATAATCTTCTTCGATAATTTTTGTTTTACTTATTCTATCGTAAGCAGCTTTAAAATATTTTTTATCTTTTTCTATGCCATAATACTTTCTACCTAATTTTTTAGCTACTACCGCAGTAGTTCCTGTTCCCAAAAAAGGATCAAATATTGCATCACCTTTATTAGTTGTTGCTAGTATTATTCTATGTAAAAGAGATTCAGGTTTTTGAGTAGAGTGTACTTTTTTACCATTATTTTTTTTTAGTCTTTCTTTCCCACTACAGATTGGAAGCATCCAATCTGAACGCATTTGTAAATCATCGTTTAAACATTTTAAAGACTGATAGTTAAAAGTATATTTTGATTTCTTATTCTTAGAAGCCCATATTAAAGTTTCATGTGCATTGGTAAATCTTGTTCCCCTGAAATTGGGCATTGGATTATTTTTTCTCCAAATAACATCATTTAACAACCAATAGTTTAAATTTTGCAAGTGATAACCTAGACGAAAAATATTATGGTAAGAGCCTATAACCCAGATACTTCCATTGTCTTTTAAAATTCTTTTGCATTCAATTAACCAAGCTTTACAGAAATCATCATAATGTTTAAAGCTATCGAATTGATCCCATTTGTCATCAACTCCTTTTACTTTACTAGCATCTGGTCTTCTTAAAGTTTCACCAATTTGCATGTTGTAAGGAGGGTCAGCAAAAACTAAATCAAAAGTTTTGTCGGGAATTTTTTTCAATTCGAGAAGGCTATCTCCGTTGACAATTTTATTACAAAATGTTGACATATTTGAATTCAACTTTAAATTGAATCCCAGGTCAAACAGTTTGATACAAAATAAGGTGCCTCTTGTGCTTTAGATTCTTATTTTAACAACATGTTGTGTATTGGTTTAAATCCTTTTCTATGATGAGAGGTAATGCCAAATTTTTTTAATCCTTCCATATGAGCTTTAGTTCCGTAACCAAAATTTCTTTCCCAGGCATAATGAGTAAATTTTTCTGATAATTTAATCATAAGTAAGTCTCTATATGTTTTTGCAATAATTGAAGCAGCACTAATACTTTTAATTTTTTCATCTCCCTTAATAATTGTTTTATAATTTTTTAACCCATTGGGCGCGAAGGGACCATCTATAAGAATTTGATCAGGTTTTTTTTCAAGTTTATCTATAGCTCTTTTCATTGAAAGTAATGCAGCTTGTAAAATATTGATTTTAAGTATTTCTTCTACGGAAGCAGTACCAATTGCATAATAAGAATTCTGTTTAATAATTTCCGCTATTTTTAATCTATTTTGAAAATTAATTTTTTTTGAATCTTTAATTAATTTTAAATCTATCTTATCGTTAAGTATCACTGCAGCTGAAACAACAGGTCCTGCTAAGCAACCTCTACCAACCTCATCTACTCCAGCTATTAACAAATTATTTTTCAATATTAATTTTAAGATCTAAAATCTTTTTTCTAATCATCTTAAGATCTATCCATGACATTTTTTTTTGATCAGGTTGTCTCATTAAAAAAGCTGGATGAAATGAAGCAATCACAGATGTGTTACATTTACCAATCTTTTTATCCATCCATTTTCCCCTAATTTCAGATATTACTTCATCGCTTCCTATGACAGCCTTTAGGGCCGCACTACCTAATAATATTAATATTGTAGGATTTATAATTTCTATGTGTTTAGTTAAGTAAGGCAGGTAACGAGCAATTTCTTCCTCGGTGGGGTTTCTGTTTTCTGGTGGTCTATAATTTACTACATTAGTAATATAAGTGTTGTCTCTATCTAAATTAATAGATGACAACATTTTATCTAAAAGCTCACCAGTTCGACCAATAAATGGTACTCCTTCCAAATCTTCATTTGCACCTGGCCCTTCTCCGATAATCATAATTTTGGCATTAGGGTTTCCGTCAGAAAAAACAATATTATTAGAATTTTTTTTTAATTCACAATCTTTAATACTAATGATGAGTTGTTTAAGCTCTTGTAGCTCCTTACCCACGGAACCTCTGATAGCTATATTACTATTAATTTTATACCTATTTATAGCTTCATTCTCATATATTAGGTTATGATTAATTAGACTATAATATTTAATTAATTTTATAAATCTAGTATTAATTTTTTTTGTCATTTAAATAATTATGAAAAACTTAAAAGTTCAATTCAAGTTAATAATTTGTGTTTTATTATTTTTAAATACTTTTAATGTTCTTCTAGCTAAGAATACAGATGAATTTTATAAAGCAGAAGATATAACGAATTATTTCTCAGGAACACTAGCTGTAAACGACAATCAATATCAGAAATCTTACGATTATTTAAAATCCTTGAACGGCTTAGAGGATAGTCACTATAGATATTCACAATACTATCACTACTCTCTAGTAGCTCTTGAAAAATATAAAGATGCAAAAAATTATTCTAAAAAACTTGAAAAAAAAGGAATCGATAATTTTGAAAGTAATTTAATTAGTATAGTTTATTATTTAGAGCGTGAGAATTTAGATAAAGCTTTAGTTTATATTGAAGAGCTTAGAAATAATAGTTTACCAGGATCAATACAAAATTTAATTTCTACCTCATTAAGTAGCTGGGCTAATTTTAAAAATATAAGCAATATTAATTCAGCACTTAATTTATTAGATAACATACCCAGAAAATTCGAAAATATAAAAAATATCCAAAAAGCATTTGCTTATTGTCATTTTGATTCAAGTCAAACCGATGAAGTGTATAGAAAGTTAACTTCTCGCTCTGACGTTAATTATTCAAGATATTTTTTTTTCCATGCAAATTATTTGATTTCAAATAAGAAAGAACAAAAAGTTAAAAAAGTATTAGAAATTTCACTTAATTTAGATCCAACAAATTTAATTTTAAACCAATTAAAATTAGACCGCGAACAAGCAAATAAATTTAATAATCAATTTGACTGTAAGAACACTAACCATGTTTTAGCAGAAATACTTTATATTGTTGCAAGTGGGCTTGCTGCTCAGCAGAACTACGTGGCTTCTAATTTTTATTTAAATCTAGCTAAATACTTGAATCCAAATTTTATTTCTTTTGAAACACTACAAGCGGAAAATTTTTTAATTATTGATGAACACAATGAAGCAAAAAAAATATATAGCGTAATGCAAAAACATGGTTCTACTTATAGTTGGTATGCATCAAAGCAAACTGCATCAATATTGATAAAACAAAAAAAAAAAAAGGAAGCAGTAAGCTTTCTAGAAAAAAAATTTCAAAAAATTAACAATCCAACAACTTATGAAATGTTTGATTATGCCGAATTTTTAAAAAATAATGAAAAGTACGAAGAATCAATTGAATATTATTCAAAAGCCATAAATACAATTAACAGAAAACATGATTTATACGGAAGAATACTTGACGGTAGGGGGATCGCATATGAAAGAACCGATCAATGGAAAAAAGCAGAAGCAGATCTGCTTAATTCATTAAGTGTTTCACCTAATGACGCTTATGTAATTAATTATTTAGCTTATTCATGGATTGAAAAAGGTATCAACGTCGAGAAGTCTTTAAAAATGCTCAAGAAAGCAAACGCATTAAGACCAAATGACGGTTACATCATAGATTCTTTAGGTTGGGCTTTGTTTAAATTAAAAAATTATAAAGATGCTAAAAAATATTTGCAATTAGCAGTTATATATATGGCTTCAGACCCTGTAATCAATGATCATTACGCCGACTCCTTGTGGATGAGCAATAATTCTCTACAAGCAAGGTATTACTGGAACTATGTCTTAAAATTAGAAAAAACTAAAGAAAAATTAAAAACAGAAATTAAAAAAAAATTATTATTTGGAATTAAAAAACATAATGAATAATGATAAAATCTTACTCTAAAATAAATCTATTTTTAAAAGTGTTTAAAAAAAATAACAATGGACTACATGATATTCAATCTAGTGTAATGTTAGTGAATCTACATGATAAAATAAGTATTAAAAAAATAAATAAAAAAAAAGATAGCATCGAATTTGTTGGCCAATTTAAAAAAAATATAAATAAAAACATAAATACAATATCTAAATCTCTTTACCTTTTAAGAAAGCACAATTTAATAGATCAAAAAAAAAGGTATAAAATCATAATAAAAAAAAATATACCAGTATTTGGAGGTCTAGGAGGAGGCACTAGTAACGCTGCATTTTTAATAAAGTATTTATTGAAAGATAAAGTTAGCACCCGATTATTGGGAGTGTTTGAAAAAAAAATAGGTTCAGATTTTAGATTATTTTTTTTTAATCATTGTTTCCAAAAAAATTTAAAAAAAATTTTAAAATTTAAAAAAAAGCATATTTTTAATTTCGTTTTAGTTTATCCAAATATAAACTCTTCAACTAGAGAAGTTTATTCAAAAGTAAGAAAATTTAGCTCACCTTTAAAAAACGATTTATCTAAAACATATTCTACAGAAAGCTATATAAAATTCATTAAAAGTGAAAAAAATGATTTGCAAAAAATAGTTGAGAAAAAGTATGAAAAAATTAAAAAAGTTTTAGAATTAATAAAAATCCAAAAAAACTGTTTATTTTCAAGAATGACTGGTTCAGGATCAGTTTGTTTTGGCTTATTTTTTAATAGAAAATCAGCAAAGCAAGGATTAATAAAAATTCAGAAAAAACTTCCTAATTATTGGTGTGTACTCACAAAATCTATTTAATTATTTGTTTTTATGATATATCAGATCGATAATATTGGGGCATAGCCAAGCGGTAAGGCAACGGTTTTTGATACCGTCATCCTAGGTTCGATCCCTAGTGCCCCAGCCAAATAAATGAAAAAATTATTTAAAAATATAACCTTTTTTCAAAGACTAAATTTTTTTTTTTTCCCATTTTATAAATCAAAAGATGTTAAAAAATTATTCAGTATTCTTGAAAAAGGAAAAAAAAAAGATGATCTAGTTGCCATGTTTGTAGGAGGTTGCGTAAGAAACTTTTTAACTAACGATGATATAGATGATATTGACATTGCATCTATTTTTTCACCAGAGGAATTAAAAGAAAAATTTAAAGAGTCTGAATTTAAAATTATAGAAACTGGCATTGAACATGGTTCAGTAACAGTCATTTTGAACTCAAGTAAATTTGAAATTACAACATTGCGTCAAGATGTAAAAACAGATGGTAGGCATGCCGAGGTATCATTTATTGATAATTGGAAAGATGATTCAAGCAGAAGAGATTTTACTATCAATGCAATTTATATGGATAGAAGAGGAAAAATCTATGATCCACAAAATGGCAGAGAAGATTTAAAAAATAGAAAGATAAAATTTATTGGAGAGCCGTCATCTCGCATTGAAGAAGACTACCTAAGAATAATAAGATTTATAAGATTTTCAATTTACTATAATAACAAACAATCTGATCCTATAATTATTGAAGCAATTAAGCTTAGTTTAAATGGAATAAAAAATCTTTCAAAAGAACGTATTCTAAATGAGCTTAATAAAATATTAAAATTAAAAAATATTAATATTCTTTTAGAAAATAAGGAAATAAAAGATATTTTCTTTATAGCTTTTCCTGAATTTAAGTATTTCGATAGATTAGAAAAATTTCTCCCTTTATTTAAAAAAAATATTTTCTTTAAATCTACAGAAATAATTTTCTCTATACTTTTAGTGGATGAAAAAGATAATTATCAATACTTTTGTCACAAATATAAAGTGTCAAATAAATTAAAAAAAGATTTAAGTTTTATTGCTAAAAATTATATTAAATTTAAAGAAGAAAAGAATTATTTAAAAAAAGAACTAAAAAAAAATATTTACGATCTTGGAAAAAATAATATTAAAAAGCTATTAGGGTTTATTTACTGCGCTGAGCCAAAATTTTCAGCAAAACTATTAAACAGTGTCGTTGCAGAAGTGAACAAAATAGATATTCCAAAATTTCCATTTAATGGACAATACCTGATGGACCAAGGTTTGCTTGATGGTAAAAAGATTGGTTACGCACTTAAAGAACTGAAGAAAGAATGGGTAAAAAAAGATTTTGATTTAAAAGCCGCGGAAGCCTCTTCTATTGTTGAGAAGATTAAGAAATCAAATATATTGAATATTTAAAATTTCAAAATTTTTCTCTCCAGATGGAGTCTCTACCGACACCATATCTGCCACGCTTTTACCTATAAATCCTTTGCCTATAGGAGATTTAAAATAAATTAAATTTTTTGAGATATCTGCTTCATCTTTTCCTACAATTTTATAAGTTTTTTTTTTATTAATCTCTAAATCTTGGACTGTAACCGTAGATCCAAAAATTACATTCCCATTATTTTCGATTTTAGTGACATCTATGACATTTGCTCTAGCTATAATATCATTTATTTCAATAACTCTACTTTCCATTTGGGCTTGCTGTTCTTTAGCCGCGTGGTACTCGGCATTTTCTTTTAGATCTCCATGCGATCTTGCTTCCGCAATAGCCGCGACTATGCTTGGACGCTTAACACTTTTTAGTTCATCAAGTTCTGATTTAAGATTATCTAATCCCTCAACTGTTATTGGTTCTTTATCCATTTATTTCCATTTAGCTAGAGGAGGCAAGGACATTAAAATTGAATCAATGTTACCACCTGAATTTAATCCAAACTTTGTACCTCTATCATATAAAAGATTAAATTCAACATATCTTCCTCTTTTATATAGCTGTTGTTCTTTATCTTCATTAGTCCATTTTAATTTTTTTTTATTTAAAATTGTTTTTTTAGTTATATCAATAAATGCAATACCTAAATCTTGTACAAATTTAAAATTTTTTTCCCACTCTTTAGCTTCGTAATCAAAAAATATTCCACCAATTCCACGTGGCTCTTTTCTGTGAGGTAAATAGAAATATGTATCACACCACTTTTTATATACGTTATAATCTTTATTATTAAGTTCACATGTAGTCTTTAATTTTTGATGAATAAGTATTTTTTCTTTTTTATCATTGAATGAAGGTGTTGCATCCATGCCACCTCCAAACCATTCTTTCGAAGTTACAATAAATCTCGTATTGAAATGAAAAGCTGGAACTTTAGGGTTCTTCATGTGAGCAACTACAGAAATACCTGTGGCCCAATACTTACCATTTTTTTCCGCTCCTAAAATTTTAGATCTAAAAGCTTTTTCAAATTGACCAGAAACTGTGGATTGATTTACTCCAACTTTATCAAATATTTTTCCACCACTTAAAATGTATGAATTTCCGCCACCCTCTTTTTTATCACTTTTTTTCCACTCTTTCTTAATAAAATATTTTGTCTTTTTTCTATTTTTTTTATTAATTTCATCTTCAAGTAATTGAAATTCATCAATAATTTTACCTTGTAAAAATTTAAACCAATCGCTAGCTAATTTTTTTTTTATCTCTATTAATTGTTTCATTTAAAAAAGTTATTTTGCTTAAGAGCTTCAGTAGCAACTATTGCAACTGTCATTGCTACATTAAGCGATCTAGCCTTTCCACTCAAGGGTACTTTTAGTCTATCTTTTATTACGTTATGGATTTCATTTGGTACACCAGCACTCTCTCTGCCAAAAAGAAGAAAGTCATTTTTTTTAAATTTAAAGTGATGATAAAATTTTTTTGATTTAGTTGTCATCAGAACTATTCTAGACTTTGAATTTTTGTTCATAAAAGTTTCAAAATTAGGATATCTCACCATACGGGTGAGACTGATATAGTCCATGGCAACTCTTTTAAATCTTGAGTCGTTTAGATTGAAGCCACAAGGCTCGATGATATGTATCTTAAGGTTGAAACAAGCTGATAACCTAACAATAGCAGCGGTATTTTGAGGTATATCTGGTTTATAAAGTACTATATTTATCATTATAAGTTTATTTATGTGTCATTCTTGACCCTAGAAAAACTGTAAAATAAGTTTTAATTAAACATCATTAATAATAAATACTTAATTATGAGCAAACAAGAAGATAAAAAAGATAGAAGAAGTTTTTTATTTACAGCTAGCTACACAGTTGGTGCGGTAGGTATAGGGGCTACTATATGGCCGTTTATTCATCAGATGAATCCAGACGAGTCAGTCAAGGCGTTAGCTACTACAGAGGTTGATATAGGCCAAGTTGAGCCTGGAAAATCAATTACCGTTTTATGGAGAGGAAAGCCTATTTTTATCAAGAGAAGGACTCCCGAAGAAATTCAAGAAGCTGAGTCAGTCCTACTGAAAGACTTGCCTGACCCGCAAAAAGACGAAGAAAGAGTTAAAGAAGGAAAAAATGAATGGCTAGTTATGGTTGGAGTTTGTACACATTTAGGGTGCGTACCTTTAAAAGACAAGGGAGATTTTAATGGTTGGTTCTGCCCGTGTCATGGCTCTCACTACGATATTTCAGGAAGAGTTAGAAAAGGGCCAGCACCAAAAAATATGGAAATACCAAAGTATGAATTTGTAGATAACAACACAATTAAGATTGGATAATAAAAAATGAGTGAACATGAATACGTACCTAAATCAAAAGCCGGCAAGTGGTTTAACGATAGACTTCCACTCTTATCTTTGGGTGCACACTTATCTGATTATCCAACCCCAAAAAATCTAAATTATTGGTGGACATTTGGAGGAATATTAACTTTTTGTTTAATCACACAGATAGTCACAGGAATAGTTTTAGCGATGCACTACGTTGCTCATGCTGATCTTGCATTTGAAAGTGTTGAAAAAATAATGAGAGATGTAAACTATGGATGGCTCATTAGATACATACATAGCAATGGTGCATCAATGTTTTTTCTAGCAGTATATATACATATTTTTAGATCCTTATTTTTTGGTTCATTTAAGTCGCCAAGAGAATTAATTTGGATTATTGGAATGTTAATTTATATTTTAATGATGGCCGCAGCTTTTATGGGATATGTATTACCGTGGGGACAGATGAGTTTCTGGGGAGCAACAGTTATTACTAATTTATTTAGTGCCATTCCTTTAGTTGGAGAAAGTGTAGTTACATGGCTGTGGGGTGGTTATTCTGTTGACAACCCAACCCTTACTCGTTTTTTTAGTCTTCATTACTTAATTCCATTTTTAATATTAGGTTTAGTAGTATTGCATATATGGGCTTTACATATACCAGGGAACAACAATCCGATCGGGATAGATATTAAAAAACCTTCAAAAGATACGGTACCTTTTCACCCCTATATTACAGTAAAAGATATTTTTGCTTTATTGATGTTTATGATTATTTTTGCTGGTTTTGTATTTTTCTCTCCAAATGTTTTAGGACATGCGGATAATTATATTCCAGCCAATCCACTTGTCACACCAGCTCATATTGTTCCTGAATGGTACTTACTACCGTTCTATGCTATTTTGAGATCTGTGCCAGATAAATTAGGTGGTGTCATATTAATGTTTGGAGCATTATTTGTTCTAATAATTTTACCTTGGCTCGACACTAGCAAAGTTAGATCAGCAACATTCAGACCTATATATAGGCAATTTTTTTGGATCTTTGTAGTTGATGTGCTTGCGTTGGGTTATCTAGGTGCGATGCCTGCGGAGGGTGTTTATTTATTTTTAGCAAGAGTAGCGACTACTTATTATTTTCTTCATTTCATTGTTATATTGCCGGTGTTAAGTTTTTTTGAGAAAACAGACCCATTACCAGCAAGCATTTCAGAGCCTGTCCTAACCGGTGGTTTTAGTGCTGTGCCAACTAGGTCAGATAAAATAATAAATGAAAAAAAATAGCTTTATAAAATTATTATTAACTATTTTAATAACAACCCTTTTTTTTGGAAATGCATACTCTTCAAGTAAAAACTTATTGAAAATTGACTGGAGTTTTACCGGTATCACAGGAAAATTTGAAAGAGATTCTCTGCAAAGAGGCTATCAAGTTTACAAAGAAGTATGTTCCTCATGTCACTCGATGAAATATTTAAGTTACCGAAATCTAGGTCAAAAAGGTGGGCCTGAATTTACTTTAGAAGAAGTTAAAGCCATTGCAGCTAGTTATGATGTCGAGGATGGTCCAAATAGTGAAGGTGAGATGTATGAAAGACCAGGAAGACCTTCCGATCATTTTGTAAACCCTTATCCAAATGATAACGCTGCCATTGCAGCTAATGGTGGAGCATATCCACCTGACATGTCAGTCTTAGCGAAAGCAAGGACAGGAGGAGCAAATTATATTTACTCAATATTAATGGGCTATGAAGAAAAACCAACTGGTTTTATTTTAGACGAAGGTGTCTACTACAACAAATATATGGATGGAAATAAAATAAAAATGATGAGCCCATTATCAGACGATTTAATAGAATACACAGACGGAACCAATGCTACACAAGCTCAAATGGCAAAAGACGTTACAACATTTCTTACCTGGGCTGCCGAACCTCATTTAGAGGCAAGACACAGAACAGGAACTAAGGTTATTATATATCTAATTATACTAGCAACTCTTGTTTATTTTAGCATGAAGAAGATATGGTCAAGGGTTGACGCGGAAAAATAATACATCACCATCTTTAACAATATAATCCTTTCCTTCTATTCTTAATTTACCATTTTCTTTACACTTTTCAGAACTACCATATTTAATAAAATCATCACAAGAAACGGCTTCTGCTCTTATAAAATTTTTTTCAAAATCAGTATGTATTACAGCCGCTGCCTGAGGAGCTAAAGTGTTTTTTTTAACAGTCCAAGCTCTACTTTCTTCTGGTCCCGATGTAAAATAAGTATCTAGATTCAATAGATCATAACCTTCTCTAATTAATTTAATCAAACCAGTTTTACCCAAACCGATTTCTTTCATGAAAGTCTCTCTTTCTTCGTTGTCCAAACCCATAATTTGATCTTCTATATCAGCACAAATTATTACTACTTTTTCATTTAAAAATTTACTTTTAACAACTGCCGTATAGTTATTTCCTTTTGCGAGACTTTCTTCGTCTACATTACAGACTATAATTTTAGGTTTAAGACTAAGTAACCCTAATTGGTTTAAAATCTTCATCTCTTCTTCATTAAATGAATCAGAGTCTTCACCGCCTTTGTCTAATAATTCTAACTTTTTTTCAAAAACTTGTATTTCTTTAGCGCTTAATAGTTTTTTTTTCCCTTTTTCTAATTTTTTTTGAATTACATCAATATCCGATAAGAGAATTTCTGTTTTTATAGTCTCTAAGTCATCTAAAGGATTAATCTTAGAATTAACATGAGTAATTTCCACAGAATCAAAGCACCTTACTAGATGAATAATTGCATCTACTTCTCTAATGTGAGAAAGAAATTTATTTCCTAAACCCTCACCTTTAGAGGCCCCTTTAACTAAACCAGCAATATCAACAAAAGTTATATTAGTAAAAATTTTTTTTTTAGAATTCGATAATTTAGCTAAACGATCAAGTCTTTCATCAGGAACATCAACAATTCCAATATTTGGATCTATTGTACAAAAAGGAAAGTTTGCAGCTTCAGCATTTTTTGATGCAGTCAAAGCATTAAACAAAGTAGATTTACCTACATTAGGAAGGCCTACGATACCGCACTTAAATCCCATTTAGATTAGGGTTAAAAGGCTAGAGTTAACTTTGCTAGAGAATAGATCAATTTTTTTTTCTAATAAAGTTGGAAGCAACTTAACTATATTTTCAGCTATTTCTTTAATTTGATCTTCTTCATCCTCTTTAAAATCTTCAAGCACATGGTTATTAACCTTTTTTTTATTTTTAGGATGGCCAATACCTATTCTCACTCTAGAGTAGTCTTTGCCAATAAATTTATCAATTGAATCAATGCCATGATGTCCTGCGCTGCTCCCAGCAAACTTTGCTTTTATTTTTCCAAAATCAATATCTAAATCATCGTGAAAAACAATTACATCTTTTGGGTCAATTTTGAAATAATCAATAAGTTCTTTGATAGCTGTACCTGAATTGTTCATAAAAGTTAGAGGTTTAATTGCATACACCTTATGTTCTGCAATTAGACCCGTAGTTAGAAGGCCTTTAAATTTGGGTTTTTGCTTAGATAATTTAAAATGAGAATTAACAACATCGATAATTCTAAAACCAATATTGTGACGGTTATTTATATCTTTAGGACCCGGATTTCCTAAACCAACAAGTAGCAACATGTTTAATTATTTCTTTTCAGGCTGTTTTTTTTCTGTAGCTTGTTCTTTGCCTTTTGCCTTATCATCTTTTTTAGTAGCATCACCTTCTTTACCTGTCGCTGTCGCAGGTGTAGTAGCGTCAGCTCCTGCTGTTACAGCACCTTCTGCACTCTCAGTACCCTCAACCACCTCACCTTCAGCTGGTTTTTCAGGTTCTTTTAGGACTGTAGGAGCGGCTACTGTAGCAACAACAAAATCTCTACCAATAATCGTTGGTGTAACATTTTCTGGCAGTTTAATGAAAGATATTTTTATACTAGTTCCAATCTCTAAACCTTTCAAATCAACTATAATTTCTTCTGGAATATTATCTGCAGGACACTTTAATTCTACTTTTCGTCTAACAATGTTTAGTACACCACCCACTTTTAATCCAGGACAGTCATCATTATTAATAAATTTAACTGGAATATCTAAAACAATTTTTGTTCCCGAAACAACCCTCATAAAGTCGATATGAATAGGTTCATCAGATATTACATTATAAGCTACTTCTCGAGGAATTACTTTCAATTTTTTACCGTCAACATCTAATTCAAGAACTGTAGATAAAAAAGATTCTGAATTTAAAATATTTTTAACAAGTTTTTTCTCAACAGAAATCTTAGCATTAGAATCTTTACCTCCATATAATATAGCTGGAATAAAACCACTTTCTCTAAGCTTGTTCAGCTGGCCATTTGAGACAGTTTCTCTTTTTGTAGCTTTTAAATTATTCATGTTTCTGTTTGGATGAGCTATTTAACTTAAGTTAGCTAATAAAACAAGGACTAATTGAATAAATCAGATACCGAAGTAGAGTTTGAAATTCTACTAATTGCCTCAGCCATGAGGGGTGAAATAGAAATGACCTCAATTTTACTATTATTTTTTATTTTTAAGGAATTATCTATTGTATCAGTAATAATCAATTTTTTAATTTTTGACTTTTTTATTCTTTCTGCGGCATCACCGCTTAAAACAGCATGCGTAATAAAAACATAAACATCAATTGCTCCGGCTTTTTTTAAGGCTTCTACAGCGTTAATAATTGTTCCACCGCTATCAATTATATCATCTACAATAATACAGTTTTTTCCTTTAACATCTCCAATAATATTCATCACTTGAGATTTACCTGGTTCAGGTCTTCTTTTATCTATAATTGCTAAATCTGCTTTTATTTTAGTCGCTAAACCTCTTGTTCTTTGAACGCCACCAACATCAGGTGAAACACACACTAGGTTTTTAGTTTTAAATTTTTTTTTAATGTACCTAGCAAACATTGGAGTAGTGAATAAGTTATCTACAGGAATATCAAAGAAGCCTTGTATCTGACCAGCGTGTAAATCAACCGTCACAATTCTACTTGCCCCAGCATTTGTAATCAAGTTTGAAACAACCTTTGCTGATATAGAAGTTCTAGGTGCAACTTTTCTGTCTTGTCTTGCATATCCAAAATAAGGAATTACTGCAGTAATATTTTTTGCTGAAGATCTCCTAAGAGCATCAATGCATAAGAGTAATTCCATAATATTATCGTTAGCAGGGGTTGAAGTTGATTGTATTACAAAAACACTATTGCCTCTAATGTTCTCATTAATTTCTATATAAATTTCTCCATCAGCAAATCTTTTTATGTTTGTGTTGATAAGCTTAAGTTTCAGCTTTTTAGAAATTTCTTTACTTAATCTGGGATTACTAGTTCCGGATAAAATTTTCATGAAGTTAACTCGTTATACAATTAATTATTTTTTTTTTCAAATGAATTAAACATCCATCAATCCTATAGTAGAAATACATCTGCCATAGTCTTTTTCACCTAATTTTCTCGATCTTCGAAAGCTAAAAAATTTTCCATCTTCTGCACACGTATCTAAATCTATATTTTCAACATATTTCACATCAAATTTAGCTATCTTAAAGTTAATGTACTTTCTCAAGTCAAATAAAAATTTATCTTTTTTATTTGGAAGAAAAAAAATATTGTTTATTCTGTTTTCTTGAATAAATTCATCGTAGAATTCTTTACTCACTTCATAGTTTTCTAAACCTATACAAGGGCCAATCGCGACATAAATATTATTATTTTTATTCATGTTAATTATCTGATTAAAAGTATTTTCCACAATACCATTTATAGCCCCCCTCCAGCCAGCATGCACACAAGCCACAATATGATTTATTTTTTCATAAATTAATATAGGAACGCAATCCGCAGTAAGAACTGAAATAGTAATATTTTTTATTTTTGTAACCAGTGCATCAGCGTTAATTGTTTTAATATTTTTATTACTTTCATCAATTACCACAACTTTATTGCTATGAGTTTGATTCATTGAAAATAAATTATCTTTATTAAATCCTATCTTTTGAGACACAATTGATAAATTTTTTAAAATATTTTCTTTTTTATCATTAGAACCTAAGCCACAATTGAGGCTACTATATACTTTCTTTGAAACACCTCCTTTTTTTGAAAAAAAACAATGTTTAAGATTATCAAATTCATTAAGTTTTTTAGAAAAATACATCAGTTAAATCCTAGTGAAAATTTTTTTTTTAATTTAAATGCAGACACTGCCTTAAATAATTCGCCCATTTGTTTTGGATTTATTAATCTTTGTACCCTAAAGTATAAATCTGATTTGTTTTTAAAATTCATTTTTTTACTTATTCTCTCAGCTCTGTTCATAATGCCCATTCTTTCTAGAAAAAATTTCTGCGTTACAATATTATTCACTTTGAGCTTCTTTTTTTTTAAGTAGTTTTTGATTAAATTAAAATTTACCAAGGAAGTAATGTCAGCATTTCCAACATTATTAAATATCATATTTATTTTGTGGTTTTTAACAGATTGTAAAGTATTTTTACTTGATTGTTTTAAAAAGCCATAATCAATTAGCATCAAACCACCATTTAATTTTTTTATAGAGCTTATAATTGAATCTAACTCAGCTAAACCTTGTTTTGGAAATTCAATAAAAGTTTGACCTTTCAAAAGATTATATTTTTTTAATTCAGCAACTGTTTTTGAATCAGCTTTTTTAAGAAAAGTTTTAATTTCTGAATTATTTTCTAACTTTACATATTGTTCATACAAAATATTATTAACTTTTTTAAATTGTTTTATTGGAATAGCATCAAAGAATTCATTTCCTAAAAATATAACAGGCCCTTTCTTAATACTATTGAAATTATTAACCCAGTTTATTTTTTCTTTTTTTAGATTTTTTTTTTGTAAATTTCTCAAAGTATTACTTTTTTCATATAAAAAAATATTTACTGATCTAGAGAAAATAGGAAATTTTTTAAATACCCCAATCAATGTCTTGCACATTTGACCATCACCAGGCCCAAGCTCTACCACATTAAATATTTTTGGTTTATCCAGGTGTTCCCAGAGTGAAATGATCCACAAAGCAATTAACTCACTAAATAAGTAAGTTATTCCGGGTGATGTAATAAAATCACCATTTCTACCAAAAGGTATTTTTTTAGAATAATAACCATAATCTTTATTGTAAAGTGCTTTAGAAATAAATTTATCTATTGAAATTTTTTTTGATAAAGGAAAATATTTAGTTAGTGAATTCATTATTTTTTGCCTTTTTTAAAATGAGTAGACCAATCAAAACCATGAAAAAACTTAAAATAGATCCCATGCTAAATAAATCAAATAAATAACCAACTTGCTCATCCGGCTCTCTAAATTGTTCTGACATCAATCTGAACACACCGTACAAAATCATAAATAAAGCTGAGACCATACCTGTGCTCGCTGATTTTTTATAAACCACACTTATTAAGATGATAAAAAGTATAATACCCTCCAATATAGCCTCATAAAGTTGAGAAGGATGTCTTGGAATTTTATCTACTTCAGGAAAAATTACCGACCAAAAAAAACTACTTGGTTTTCCGTAAAGTTCACCGTTAACAAAATTAGCTAATCTACCCAAAAAAATTCCTACAGGAGCAACACTCGCAATAATATCTAAAAAAAAAAATGAATTAATTTTTACTTTACTTGCGAACAGGTATGTTCCAAATATTATTCCTATTAGTGCTCCGTGAAAGGACATCCCACCTTGCCAAATTTTTAAAATTTCTAATGGATTTTCAAAATAATAGGAGAAATTATAAAAAATTATGTATCCAAGTCTACCACCAATTATCATTGAAACAATTATGTAACTAATTAAATCATCAAAAATTTTGATATCAAATGCAACAGATCTATCTGCGATTTTATGACTAACTATTTTTTTTGCAATCCACCAGCCAATTAAAATTCCAAAGATATAAGCTAGGGAATACCATCTAATTTCTAAAAAGCCAAAGCTAATTAATACAGGATTTAGATCATGAATATACATTATAAATTTATATCATAATTGATATTATTTTTCTTATCAATTAAGATCAATTATGAATAATTCAGAAAAAATTTTAAAACTTATATCTAATTTTATAGAAACAGGAATTCTTACCTCACAAGATGCTAAAAAAGAATTGATTAATAATTTAAAATTTAAGCGCGATGATTTAGTTGATAAACTTGAGCTAGTTTCAAGAGGGGAATTAAATGTTTTAAAAAAAATAATTGAAAAACAACAAAAACAAATAAATCAATTAAAAAAAACTATAAAGGCAAAGAAATTTTAACTTGTAGGCCTTTATATCTACTTTTGCTCAATTCAATGTTTCCTCCATGGGACCTCACAATGTCTTCGGCGATTGACATTCCTAGTCCAACACCTGAATGATTTAAATTTCTACTTTTATCTAATCTATAAAAAGGTTTAAAAACGTCTTTATATTGATTTAGAGGAATACCTGGACCGTCATCATTTATGAAAATATTTAATTTATTTGTCGATTTTGTCATGCTCAGGTGAACACTGTTTGCATAATTTAATCCATTTTCTATTATATTATTTAAACATCGTTTTAATGCATTTTTTCTTCCAACTAAAACTACCTGAACAGGTAAATCTAAGAAAAAATTTTTATTATTTTTTTCACCAGCAATCTCCTCGATAAGTTTATTCATATTGGTAGCAGCAGAGTCCTCCTGCACCTGAGATTTTGCAAATTGCAAGTACGAATTAAGCATGCTTTCCATTTCATCAATATCTTTTGACATTTTATTAGAAAGATCTTTTTGACTTAACATTGCTAATTGAAGTTTCAATCTTGTTAATGGTGTTCTTAAGTCGTGACTAATTCCTGAAAGCATCTCAGATCTTTGTTTCAAATGCTTATCAATTCTCTTCGCCATTCTATCAAATTCATATGCAGCTTTTCTTACTTCAGAAGCTCCAGAAGGCCGAATACCACTTACAAAGTCCCCTTTACCAAATTTTTCAGCTGCTATTGCGAGGTTGATAATAGGTTTAGTTTGATTCTTTAAAAAAATTATGGAAATTGAAATCAATAACAATGATGGTAATGTAATCCAAAAAATAAACAATCTTACAGAGGATGGTGCAATTCTTTCTTTAGGAAATAAAATTTGAATAATTTTATCATTAGAATTTACTTTTATTTCAACAACATCTTCGTACTTAATAGTATCAAACCAATAGTTAGAAGCTCCAAAGACACTCTTTAATTCACGACGTAAAGATCTATCCATTGGGCTATATTTTCTCTCTCTAGAAGTACTTGGTAATTTTTCATCTTTTATATTAATCACAAAATCAAAGTTAAATTTAAATTGTTCTGTAAGATAATTTATTTGATCTAGGTCTTTTCCGGTATAAATGTCAGATAAAGTCTTTAATTCTCCAACTACAGATTTTGTTAAGCCTTTATTAGCTTTAATCCAAATACTGTCGAAGAAAACTATGGTTATTATAATTTGTAAGATAATGGTTGGAGCTACTACTATTATCAAAGACCTGTAAAATAACCCAGTCGGTAAAATATTTTTTAAAAAATTACTCAATCCAAAGGACATAGCCCGAACCTCTTATGGTTTGTAAATATTTAGGATTTTTAGGTAGTATTTCTATTTTTTGTCTCAACCTTGTGATCATAACATCAATAGATCTTTCTTGTTTAATGTTTGAAATTTCTCCAATCTGTACTCTAGAATAAGTTTTTCCTGGATTAGCCAACATTTCAATTAAAACTTTTTTTTCTACATTATTAATTTTATTAATTTTATTTTTTAATTCAATTATCATTTTATTTAAATTAATTTTTGCTTCTCCAATTTTATTTATTTTATTAAGATCAATTTTTTTACTTTTTTTTAAAATATTTTTAATTCTAAGTAGTAATTCTTTTGGTTCAAAAGGTTTACCTAAATAATCATCTGCTCCTAGTTCCAATCCTTGAATTCTATTTTCTACTTCTCCTTTTGCAGTTAAAAGTATAATAGGTATATTGGAATTTTTTTTTATTTCTTTTGTTAGCTCAAACCCGTTTTGTCCTGGCATCATTACATCTAAGACTATTAAATCAAACTTAAAATAGCCAAGTTTAATCTTTGCTTCTTCAGCACTATTTCCAGTTGAAACAATTAACCCATTATCATTTAGGTATTCTTTTACCAATTCTCTGATTCTGTCATCATCATCAACTACTAAAATATGATATTTAATTTTTTCCATGTATAATTTTATTTAATACTTCTTTAAATTTTACTACCGAGTCAGGTTCAGAGTTTTTTAAAGCATCAAATATTCTTTTTTTTTGGGTTTCATATATTTTATTAAAAAAAATTTTCCCTTCTTTATCTAGAAATAAATTTTTTCTTCTTGTATCTTCCATGTCTGTAATTTGTTTTATCATTTTTGATTCTTTCAAATCTCTTAAGACACGATTTAAACTTTGTTTAGTTATTTTAAGTAAAAACATTAGTTCTCCAAGATTTGTGCCAGGATTTCTTTCAATTAGATTTAAAGCCCTCAAGTGTGCTGGACCAAAAGAATTATCATTAAGTAGTTTTTTAGGGTCTGAAAAAGTTTCTCTATACGCATAAAAAAGTAATTGAATAAAATCTTTAATTTGTTCATCTTTAAGATAAAGTAAATCTTTCATATTTGGTAAGTTATATTGACTTATTGTAATAAGAAATATACTTTTTTGTAAGAAAAAAATCGTTATATTCTTATTTTATGGAAACAATCCCTTACGACAAAAGGTCAGGAAAAATCTGGTTTAATGGTAAAACAGTAGAGTGGTCGGAAGCTCAGACTCATGTTTTAAGTCATGGTCTTCACTATGCCAGCTCTGTTTTTGAAGGCATAAGAGTTTACGATGGAGAAATTTTTAAATTAAAAGAACATACGAATAGATTGTTTTATTCTGCAAAAAGAATGGGCATGAACGTTCCTTACACTGTAGATGAAATTAATAATGCAACAAGTGAAATAGTAAGTGTCCAAAAAACTCTTAATGGTTATATCAGACCAATAATTTGGCGTGGGAGCGAAATGATGGCGATTTCTGCACAAAAAAATAAAATTAATGTTGCGATAGCTACTTGGGAATGGGGATCGTATTTTGATCCAAACCTTAAGACTGATGGAATAAAACTAGACATTTCTTCTTGGCGAAAACCGTCACCAAATTCTATTCCTTGGGATACAAAAGCTTCTGGCCTTTATATGATCAATACACTTTCAAAACATGAGGCAGAAGCAAAAGGGTTTATAGATTCTTTGATGCTGGATCACCAAGGAAATGTAGCTGAAGCAACAGGTGCAAATGTATTTTTTAAAAATACTATAGGTGAGCTACATACTCCAATACCAGATTCTTTTTTAAATGGAATTACTAGAAGGTGCATCATTGATATTGCTAAATCAAAAGGCATTCAGGTAATAGAGAGAAAAATTAATCCTGAAGAGATGTCAGATTTTATAGGATGTTTTTTAACCGGCTCTGCAGCCGAAGTTACTCCTGTCGCCAGTATAGATAAATATAATTTTAAAGTATGTGATATGATAGTAGATCTTTCTGAAAGCTATCAAGGGCTAGTTAGAAGAAAAAAAAACGCAGCTTAGTTTTTGTTGTCTTCACTAATAGCATGGTCAATGCCTTTTACTAAATAACCATACCCAGTATACAGGGTTAAAAAAGCAGTTACCCACAAAAGAATTAGTCCTATAGTTTGGGCATTGTAATCTTCGAAATTAATTAATTTATTACCAACTTCTCCTGTTAATAAAAGTGCTATTGAAAACATTTGTAAAAATGTTTTAAATTTAGCAAGGTTAGTAACTGGCATAGAAACTTTAATTGTTGCTAAAAATTCTCTTAGGCTAGAAATAAGTATTTCTCGAGTTAAAATTATAATTGCTGCGACCACTTCATAGTTTTTAATAGTTTCATTCATAACAAGTAAGACTAAAGCTGCACAAACTAATATTTTATCTGCTATAGGGTCTAACAATTCTCCTAGTTTCGATTCTGCTTTCAAAATTCTAGCGAGCAGTCCATCTAGAAAGTCAGTAAAACTTGCACCTACAAACAAGAAAAAAGGAATTAAATCGCCATACATTCCAGGTAAAAAAAAAGTGATTACAAATATTGGAACAACAATAATTCGACCTATTGTTAAGATATTTGGTATTTTTAAATGCATAAAATTTTATTCGTGAAAATAATTATATATTTTTTTTGCAATATTGTCTTCTATACCCTCAACAGACTTTAGGTCATCAAGACTCGCAGATTCTACCGATCTAGCCGAACCGAAATGATTTAATAAGGACCTTTTTCTTTGTTTACCTATTCCATTAATTTGATCTAAGAGAGACTTACTAAAATTATTTTTTCTTTTTGCTCTATGCGCACTAATAGCAAATCTATGTGCCTCATCTCTTAATCTTTGAATAAAAAACAATAAAGGATCATTTTTTGCAAGCTCAAACTCTCTATGCTGATAATACATTTTTTCCTCACCAGCGTTTCTATTTTTCCCTTTAGCAATAGCTATTATTGGTAAATCGTGAAGGCCTAGTTCATTTAATACCTCTCGACTAACTGAGTACTGGCCTTTTCCGCCATCAACCATTATTAAATCTGGTAAAGATAAAGAACCAGATTTTTCCTTCACAACCTTAGAAAATCTTCTAAACAAAACTTCTTTTAACATGCCGTAGTCATCGCCTTTTACAGAATCATTTTTTATATTAAATTTTCGATATCGTTTTTTTACAAAACCTTCATTACCAAAGCATATTAAAGCTCCAACACAATCTGTTCCTTGAATATGACTATTGTCATAAACTTCCAGCAGACTAATATTGGTATTAAGCGAAAATTTTTTAATTAAATCTTCGATTAAGTTATCATTACTCTGAGTTTCATAAATTTTTTGTGTTAAAGCTAGTTTAGCATTTTTTTCAGCTAGCGCAGATAAGCTTTTTTCCTCTTTAGATTTTGCTTCTCGTAAAATTATTTCTTTTCCTTCTTTTTTTTGAAATGCTTTTTCTAAAAGATTATTTTCAGAGATATTATTATTAGTTATTATTAAAGACGGAATAGATTTATTTTCATAAAATTGAGATAAAAAAGAAGATAAAATATTTTCTAACTTTTCATCAGGGTCATGTTTTGGAAAAAAAGCTTGGTTACCCCAATTTTGTTTGGACCTAAAAAAAAAAACTTGAACGCAAGTTTTTCCTGAATCTTTATAGATACTTACTACGTCTGCTTCATTTAAATTTGTTTGATTAATTTTTTGAGATGATTGAATCTGAGAAAGAGCTTTAATTTTATCTCGTGCAGTTGCAGCTTTTTCATAATCAAGTTTCGTACTAGCTTCTTCCATTTCTTTAGAAAATGTTTCTTGAATCTTTCTTGATTTTCCGGATATGAAATCAATCGATTCTTCTACGCTTTTTTTGTAATCTTTTTCATTTATGTGACCAACGCAAGGTGCTGAACATCTTTTTATCTGATAAAGAATGCATGGCCTTTCTCTATTTTTGAAAACACTATCATCGCAGACTCTAAGCATAAAAACTTTTTGTAAAATTTTTATAGTCCAGTTAGCTGAACCAGCAGACGCAAAGGGTCCAAAATAGTGACCCTCTTTAGATTTCTTTCCTCTTAGCTTTGTAATTTGTGGCCATTTGTCTTTGTGATTTATAAAGATGTATGGGAACGACTTATCGTCTCTAAGTAAAATATTAAAACGTGGTTTATGTTTTTTGATTAAGTTTGCCTCAAGAAGCAAAGCTTCACTTTCATTTGTCGTTGTTGTTATTTCTAAATATTTTGTTAGAGAAAGCATCCTTTCAGTTCTGATCGGTAAATTTTTATCAGAAGTATAACTCTTAAGTCTATTAGGAATATTCTTAGCCTTACCTATATAAAGTATTTCTTTTTTAGCCCCAAGCATTTTATAAACACCCGGGTTATTAGGAATTAATTTAACTTTTTCTTTAATGATATCTTTTCCAGACTCGAGGTTATTAATCATTTTTTTTTTTAGTAATTTCAATACCCACAGAAGAGGTATTTTTAATAATTTCTGGCTTTTCAATTCTCAATTTGATCTTTATTATATTTTTAGCTAGAAACAAGTTATCAAAAATATCTTCAGCTAAGGCTTCAAGCAAGTTATAATGTCTTTTGCAAGTTATTGATTTTATTTTACTAATAATATTTTCGTAATTAACAATACTTTTTAAATCATTTTCACCTGCTTTTAACAAAGGATTAATATCTATTTCAATATTAAATTTAATTTGTTGTTCTTTTTTTTTTTCAAAATCATGAATTCCAATTGAAGCATCAAAAACTAGATCTGTAATTATTACTTTTCTTTTATAAGAATACTCTTCTTTTTTTTGAAAGTTTATAATTTTTATATTTTTTTTTTTCATTCTTTTACATTTATTATATCAGGTGTTAGCCAAGCAATGCTTTGACCACTATCAACAGGTATAATTTGACCTGTAATATTGTCATTACTTATCAAAAACTTTACAGTTTTAGAAATATTTTCAGTTTTAACTTTCTTTTTTAACAAAGTAGCTTGCCATTGTTTTTTGAAATGTTTTTCTGATTGTCTTTTGTTTTTAAGTGTAGGTCCAGGAGCTATTCCATTTACCCTAACATTTGGTGCAAATTTCATAGCACTTACCTTCGTCAAAGTTCCAAGCCCAGTCTTGCTTAATGTATAGGAAAAAAAATGAGGAGTAAGTTTAAATATTCTTTGATCAATAATATTTATGATATTACCTCTATTGTTTTTAATATATCTAAAAAAATCTCTAGAAAGAACAGAGGGTGATTTTAGATTAATATTTATATGTTTATCAAATTCATTCTCATTAAATTTTTCTATATTGTCATTCTCAAAGAGAGACGCGTTGTTTATTAAGCAGTCTATTCCTTTCATGGCCTTATATGCATAAGGAATAATTTTTTTTACCTCTGTACTTTTATTAAGATCTACTTTTATTAAGAATATCTCTGAACCAAGATTTTCTAAATCTATTTTTAGTTTTTTAACTTCCAATGAAGATTTGTTATAGTGCAATAAAATTTTCACATCAAAATTAGCTAGAGACTTTGCTATAGATGCGCCAATTCTGGTAGCTGCACCGGTTATGATTATTTTTTTGGCTTCCATTTTTTTGCTGCTTTATTTACTTTTACCCCTGGCATACCCATTGTAGATCTACCCTTAGGGTGTATTTTATTTTTTAAGTTATACTGACTAATTTTAGGATTCAAATTAATTTCCAACTCACTAGCTTCTAGCTTTCTTATTTCGTCCCTCATTCGTGCAGCTTCCTCAAAATCTAAGTTAGCTGCAGCTTCTTTCATTTGTTTGTTAAGAGATTTTAAGTGTTTTTTTAAATTTCCACCAATATTTGATCCCCCACTTAATTGTAGATGATCTTTTTCATAAATAGATGATAGAATATCTCCAATATCTTTTCTAATTGATGTTGCTGTAATATTATTTTTTTTATTGTAAGCAACCTGTATTGCCCTCCTTCTATCAGTTTCACTAATTGCTTTTTCAATACTTTTAGTTTTTTTATCAGCATATAAAATAACTCTTCCGTCAATATTTCTTGCTGCTCTTCCAATTGTTTGCACTAAAGATGTTTCCGATCTTAGGAATCCCTCTTTATCCGCATCTAGAATTGCAACTAACGCGCACTCAGGAATATCAAGTCCTTCTCTAAGTAAATTAATCCCAACTAAAATATCAAATACTCCCAAACGTAAATCTCTTATGATTTCTATTCTTTCAAGAGTGTCGATATCTGAGTGCATATACCTAACTTTCAGACCATTTTCATGAAGGTATTCTGTTAGATCTTCTGCCATTTTTTTTGTTAAAGTTGTTGCCAATACCCTGAACCCATTGCCTATGACTTTTGCAGCTTCATGCATTAAATCATCTACTTGTGTTTTAGCCGGTTTTATTTCAACAGGAGGGTCAATCAAACCAGTAGGCCTAATAATCTGACTAATAGATTCATTGTTAGTTTGTTTTAACTCCCATGGACCAGGTGTTGCCGAAACAAATACAGTCTGTGTTCTCATTGCATTCCATTCGTCGAACTTCAATGGTCTATTATCCATACATGATGGCAATCTAAATCCATATTCAGACAAAGTACTTTTTCTCGTACGGTCACCTTTGTACATACCGTTTAATTGAGGAACAGTAACATGACTTTCATCAACAAATAATATTGCATTATCTGGAAAATATTCAAATAGTGTAGGAGGGGGTTCTCCTGGTTTTCTGCCAGATAAGTATCTAGAGTAATTCTCTATTCCATTACAAGTACCAGTCGCTTCAATCATTTCTAAATCAAATTTAGTTCTTTCTCGCAATCTTTGTGCTTCTAGTAATTTATTATTTTTTTCATGTATTTCTAAAGTTTGCTTAAGTTCTATTTTGATTTCTTTAATTGCTTGATCCATAGTAGGCTTCGGTGTGATGTAGTGACTATTTGCATAAAGCTTAATTAATTCAAAATTATTAAACGTATCGCCAGTTAAAGGATCAAACTCCTCAATCTTATTTAATTTGTTCAAATCAAAACTTAATCTCCAAGCTCTATCCTCTAAATGAGAAGGAAATATTTCTAAATTTTCACCTCTTACTCTAAAAGTTCCTCTAACAAAATTCTGATCATTTCTTTTGTATTGTAGAGTGACAAACATTCTAATTAAGTCCTCTCGATTGTAATCATTATTTTTTTTAAGAGTAAGTGTCATCTTGCTATATGCTTCTGGAGATCCCAACCCATAAATACAAGAGACACTAGCCACGATGATCACATCATCTCTTTCTAACAAAGATCTAGTCGCCGAGTGACGCATTCTATCTATTTGCTCATTTATCGACGCTTCTTTTTCAATGTAAGTATCAGATCTCGGAACATATGCCTCAGGAGTATAGTAATCATAGTAAGAAACAAAATACTCAACAGCATTTTCAGGAAAAAAGTTTTTAAATTCACCATAGAGCTGAGCTGCTAAAGTTTTATTGGGAGCAAGTATTAAAGCAGGCCTATTAGTTGCTTCTATAATTTTTGCCATTGTAAAAGTTTTACCTGAGCCTGTAACACCTAGAAGTACTTGTTCACGTTTTTCTTTTTTTAGGTTTTCAAGAAGTTTTTTTATAGCCTGAGGTTGATCACCATCGGGCTCAAAACTACTTTTAATTTTAAACTTAATTCCACCCTCAAGTTTTTTGTGAACTTGACTGTTAGCAATCTCTAAATCGCCTATTTTTTCTTGATAAGTATTTTGCATTTTGTGTTAATAATAATTTAAAAAAAACATTATAGAATTCAATGAGCATAGTTTCCAACAATTTAAAACGTATAAAACCGTCGCCCACACTGGCAGTTAATCAAAAAGCAAGAGAGTTAAAAGCAGCTGGTAAAGAGGTAATTAGCCTTGGGGCAGGCGAACCTGATTTTGACACTCCTGATAACATCAAACAAGCCGCTATAAAGGCTATAAACGAAGGAGACACCAAGTACACAGCAGTAGATGGTACACCCGTTTTAAAAGAGGCAATTATAAAAAAATTTAAAAGGGAAAATAATCTAGAATATTATACCGATCAAATAACAGTTGGTGCAGGTGGTAAGCACGTAATTTACAACGCTATGGTGGCCACTCTAAATGAAGGAGACGAAGTTGTTATACCAGCTCCTTACTGGGTTTCTTATCCCGATATAGTTTTATTGGCTGGAGGCACACCGATAATTTTAGAATGTAATGAAGAACAAGCATTTAAAATTAACCCTTTAGAATTAGAAAAATCTATAAGTAAAAAAACAAAATGGATAATATTAAATTCACCATCCAACCCTACAGGTGCGTGCTATTCGGAAGATGATATTAGAGAAATTGCTAAAGTATTAATTAAACACCCCCACGTTTACATCTTAAGCGACGATATCTATGAACATGTAACTTATGAAGGTTTTAAGTTTTTCACCATTGCTCAGATCACAGAGTTGAAAGAAAGAGTTTTAACAATGAATGGTGTTAGTAAAGCATACTCGATGACAGGTTGGAGAATAGGCTATGCTGCTGGACCAAAAGAAATTATAAAAGCAATAGCTAAAATACAATCTCAATCGACAACGAATCCATCATCTATTAGTCAAGCAGCAGCCGTTGAAGCCTTGAATGGACCTCAAGATTTTATTAAAGAGCGAGCAACTTCTTTTCAAGAAAGAAGAGACTTTGTTGTTAAAGCATTAAATGAAATAGACGGAATTGAATGTTTAAATCCAGATGGAGCATTTTATGTTTTTCCAAGCTGCAAAAGTTTAATTGGAAAAAAAGATAGCAGTGGAAAAGAAATCAAAACAGATACTGACTTTGTCCGATCTTTACTTGAAAATAGTGGTATAGCAGTTGTTCAAGGCTCTGCATTTGGGTTAGAGGGTTTCTTTAGAATATCTTACGCAACATCAATGAAAAATCTAGTAAAAGCTTTAGAAAAAATCTCTTTTTTTTGTAAAAGTCTTAACTAGGTTTTTGCTTTCCCCACATCTCAAAGTACTTACCTTTTTTCAACAATAAACTCTGATGTGTTCCTTGTTCAATAATAGCACCCTGATCAAGGACAATAATATTATCAGCATTTGCAGCTGTAGAAAGACGATGGGCAATTATTAAAGTAGTTTTATTTTTAGATATATTTTCTAGGTTTTTTTGAATCTCTTTTTCTGTACTAGTATCCAATGCAGATGTCGCTTCATCAAAGAAAAATATTTTAGGATTTTTTAGAATAGTTCTCGCAATAGCAACTCTCTGCTTTTCTCCACCAGATAATTTTAATCCTCTTTCCCCCACAATTGTTTCATAACCATCTGGTAGAGTTAATATAAAATCATGTATGTCTGCATTTTGTGCAGCACTAATAACCTCTTCTTTTTTAGCATCAGTATTACCGTAACTTATATTATAATAAATTGTGTCATTAAATAAGACCGTGTCTTGCGGAACTACACCAATAATTTTTCTTAAAGATTTTTGAGAAATTTTATTTATGTTTGTATTGTTTATATAAATACTTCCTTCTTTAGGGTTGTAAAATTTAAATAACAATCTACTTATTGTTGATTTACCGGCTCCAGTTGGGCCTACGATTGCTACTTTTTTCCCATTAGGAACAGTAAATGAAACCTTTTTAATTATAGTTCTTCTTATATCGTAATCAAAACTAACTTTATCAAATCTAATTTCAGTAATATTATTTTGTGGTATATTTTCTAAACCTTCTTTTGTTGTTGGAACAATTTCTAGCAAACTAAACATATTTTCCATATCAGTTAATGACTGTCTAATTTCTCTATAGACTGAACCAAGCCAATTTAATGGTTGATATAATTGAAGCATGTAAGCATTTATTACAACAAATCCACCAACATCAATATCTCCACTTTTAATCCCATAAACCGACATCACCAACATAATTGTAATTCCAATCATTATTATGAATGTTTGAGCTATGTTTAACAATGAAAGAGTATGCCTGCTTTGATTTGCCGCTAACTCATAATCTTTTAAAGATTGATCGAGTCTTTTTGCTTCGAAATCTTCATTATTAAAATATTTTACTGTTTCAAAATTCAATAGACTATCAATCATTTTTGTACTGACATCGTTATCAGCTTGATTCATTCTTTTTCTAAATATGTTTCTCCATTCAGTAATTACAAAGGTTAAATAACAATAAAGACCAATAGTTATAAGTGTTACAACGGCATACCAAGGTCCATATAGATAAAATAAAATTCCTGAAACTAAAAAAACTTCAAAAAAAGTAGGAACAATATTAAACAAGACATATCTTAGGAGAAAATCTATTCCCTTTGTTCCTCTGTCAATAAATTTAGCTAGTCCACCCGTTTGTCTATTTAAATGAAATTGTAGTGATAGATTGTGTAAATGCTGAAACATTGTTAAAGATATTTGCCTAATAGAATGCTGAGAAACTTTTGAGAACAAAGCATCTCTAATCTCAACGAATGTAAAAGCGATTACTTTTGTTATGCCATAACCAACTACTAATGCAATAGGTATCAGCATAAATAGATTAATGCCTGAACTTAATTCTGTTAAAGAGTTTACTGCACTTCCCAATACTAGGGGTGTGCTAACACTAGCTATTTTTGCTAGAACTAAAGCTACAACAGCAAAACTAACTCTTGTCCTTAAATCTCTTCTTTTTTCTGGCCACAAGTAAGGAAGCAATAGTTTAAAAGTTTTTATATATTTACTCTCTTTCATGACTCAGTATAACTGTTTACTATTTATTTGTTATGAGCAAATTAGACTTTACAAAGAGTACAGTTTTATTATTTTTGATTTAATATTTTTTTAGCTGGTCCTGTTTTTGATATCCACGATTTGGGAATAGAATTAACACCCTTTAATGCAGCAAAATAAGCTCCAATAAAATTAATTCTGGAGCAATTACAGCCACCAGCTTTAATTGTTCTTAAAACAGCCCCACTATAACTTGTTGAATTAATAATTGAGTGAATTGAACTATTGAAAGTACCAGGGTAGCTACATGCCATACCTAGTTTTTTAACTATTTGAGAGTGAGGTTTAGTTTTTAATTTTTTTACTTTTTTAATATCTTCAATTATATTTCTGAAGTATGAATTTTTTTTAAATTTTTTAATAAACTCATTTATAGGGTCTTTAGCGCCTTTTAGAGCTAAATCGAGCAAATGAAACTTGGCTAAAGCATACTTTAAACTTATTTTTGAAACTGTAACTATTGAGATAATTTTTTTTAAATTTTCAAAACTATACCTATATAAAAAATAGGGAAGAGCTGCACAATAACCATCAGATTCATTTACTTTACCGCCACCCGTTAATTTTTTATTTTTTTTAATATTCTGAACAGTTTCAACAATATTTTGATGTATCCAAGGCCCCTGAATTATACCTCGCCAATCTTTTACTTTTCTATATTTTGCTCTAAGTTTAAAGTTTTTCCAATACAAACTTCCAGGTCCAAAGTTTTTTGTAATATTTTTTTTAAATCTTTCTTCTATATTTTCATGTCCCTCAACCAATGTTTTAAACATAACTTGACCAATATCATTGTAGCCTGAAACTTTTCCAGTTTTAATACTATAAAAGGGACTTTTATTTTTTTTTAAAAAAGTAAAATCTTTTTTACCTTTAATATAAGTTAATAATTTTTTTTGATCATAAACCCAATGTAAAGGTCTTGCAGCTGCATCAGCAACAGTGGCTCCTAATAAAACATGAAGATTATTTTTCACTATTCGTTATTGGATATGTATTTTTCTGCTTCAAGTGCAGACATACATCCCATGCCAGCAGCAGTTACCGCTTGTCTGAATATCTTGTCTTTAACATCTCCCGCAGCAAATACACCCGGTATATTTGTTTCTGTAGAATCTGGTTTTGTAATTAAATATCCTTCTTTGTCCATGTTTAGTTGATCCTTAAACAAAGAAGTAGCCGGGTCATGTCCGATTGCAATAAATAGGCCATCTACTTTTAATTCCGTAACATCATTGGTTTTTAAGTTTTTAATTTTAATTGCATTAACACTTTTTGGTTCGGAAGTTCCTAAAACTTCTTCAACTGCACTATCCCAAATAATTTCTATTTTCTCATTTGCTTTAAGTTTTTCTTGAAGTAGTTTTTCAGCTCTTAATTCATTTCTTCTATGAATGAGTTTAACTTTTGATGCAAATTTAGTTAAAAATATAGCTTCTTCAACAGCAGCATTACCTCCACCAACCACCGCAACTACCTGTTCCTTGAAAAAGAAACCATCACAAGTAGCGCAAGAAGAAACACCAAAACCTTTAAATTCTTGTTCACTTTTTAAATTTAACCATCTAGCCTGAGCACCTGTCGAAATTATAAAACTATCAGCCGTATAAATTTGACCACTATCACCTGTAGCTGTGAAAGGTTTTTTAGATAAATCTACTTTACCAATATGATCTTGTATCATTTCAGTTCCAACTGCCTCTGCTTGACCTTTCATTTCATCCATCAACCAAGGACCTTGAATAACTTTTGAATAACCTGGGTAGTTTTCAACTTCAGTCGTCGTCGACAGCTGACCTCCTGGTTGAGACCCGTAAACTAAGATAGGTTTTAGCATAGCTCTGGCGGCGTAAATCGCAGCGGTGTAGCCCGCGGGACCAGATCCAAGAATTAACACTTTTGTATGTTTAGGTGATTTATTATTCATTATATTAAGGATATATAGTAGCTGATGTCTAAATTAAAAGCACTCCTTTTAACGCAGGGGATGCACGGTATGATAAGTCAGGTTGAAGGTTTAGCTAAAGCTCTTAACTTAGACTATAAGCACCAAACTATAAAATTAAAAAAATTTTGGAACTACATACCACCAAAATTTACTCCAATTTCTAAAAATATATTAAGCGAACAATTTACCTGTGAAGCTAATATAATCATCTCTTGTGGAAGAAAAAGTGTCATACCATCAATTGTTCTCAAAAAAAAATTTGGGAAAGATATCTTGAATATTCACATACAAGATCCCAAAGTAAAACTGAGTAATTTTGATTTTATTGTTGCTCCAGAACATGATGGTTTAAAAGGAGAAAATGTTTTAACTAGTAAAGGTGCAATTCACTATGTAACAAATAATGAGCTAGACAATCATGAGAGTTATTTAAAATCTAGAATAAATAGTCAAAAGAAAATAGTAACTTTAATTATAGGTGGACCAACTAAACACTACGACTATAATGAAAAAGTTATAGACAGTATCTTTTTAAAAATTAAGCAAAACTTTTTAGATAATAATTACCAACTAATTGTTGTTCCCTCAATGAGAACCCCACAAAATATAATTGATAAAGCTAAAAATTATTTTAATGAAGATCAAATTATAATACCTAATGTTGACAAAAAAGCCTATCTTTGCTCATTAAAGAATGCAGATCATATTATTGTCACATGCGATTCAACATCAATGATCTCTGAGGCTGCAATTACAGGAAAACCCATTTATGTAGCCCAAATGCGTGCGTCTAGAAGTAATAAAAGGTTTAATTTTTTTTTTAATTTATTTGTTTCACTAAATATAATAAGAGAATTAGGTAATTCGGTTGAAAATTGGAATTATAATAAATTAAATGAAACTAATAAAATAGCAGATCAAATAAGAGAAAAAATTAAACTACATGACTTTTCTTGATTCAATTTTAAATAATTCTAAAGAACACAGTGACCCATTCAAACATTGGGAGTTACATGAACCATTAGCAAAAGATGCAATTAATGAAATTAAAAAAGCCGATATACCAGATCAAAATGAACTCAAATTAGAGTATGACGGAACAAGAGCAATTGATGGAGGTACTCCCGAATTTAGAGAAGGTATTGCAGATGGTGGCAAAGCTATAAAATTTAGATGCTTTATAACAAAAGAAAATGCTCAAAAATTTCCAGCCTTAACTAAATTCATAAACGAATTACAATCTAAAGAAATACACTCAAAGATATCTGAACTTATTAATAAAGATCTTTCTAATTCCTACGTAAGAGTAGAAGTAATTTGTGACCGAAAAGGATTTTGGCTCAAACCACACTGTGATATTAAAGAAAAGCTAGTGTCCTGCCTTTTATTTATTAATGAATTTAACGAGTCTGAAAATTTAGGTACCGATTTTTACAATGAAAAATTGGAAAAAGTTAAGACAGTTCCTTATAAGAACAACTATGGATATTTTTTTTCTAGTGGTCCAAATACTTGGCATGGCATGGAAAAGAAAGAAATAGTTAAAGAAAGACGTTGTTTGCAAGTAAATTATGTTTCCTTCGAGACTGACTGGCAAGTTAAAAACTGATATAGTTAAATATAACAAAGGAGTAATATGGCGACTTATGAATGTAGTAAATGTGGAATGTCAGTTAACGCGACCTGCGGTAAATGTAATTCACCATTAGTAAATGGCAATCTAAAATTAGAAGACGGAAGTTCAGTTCAAATATCTGAGTGCCCAAATAAACATGGAAAAATAAAATCTCCACTATGCTGTGGGCAGGATATGACATGTTCCGTTGGCTAAACGACATAAAAAAGTAATCAATTCATAAAAAGTAGCTTTAAATCCAAAGAGACTTATATCTATTGCTAGACATAGGTGCTAGTTTCCTTTTTTTGATATTGCCAAATATTTTCATATCATCAATTAGGCAGTAAATTTTTAGAAAACAACCTTAGAGAGAAATCATCATTTACGTACTTATGCGTGAAAAATGAATAAATTTGACCATGATCATAAAAGATATAACAAAAGAAGAGATTTCAGTAATAAGTAAGATTTTACCATTAGGAAAAAACAATATTCTTCCAATTAAGATTATTAAAACAATCGAAATAGTTATTGTTCCAAATTTTGGTGAAGTAAATTCTCATCAAGACAACGTCGGCATAATTCTAGAAGAAAAAAAAATTTTAAAAATTTTATCTAAACGTTATAAAAATGTTGCAATCACTGAAATTAATTGCCGACAAGATTTAGAAGAGATGGTAGCAAGAAAACCTGACCTAGTATTCTCTGGGGTTAAATATTTTTTCTTTAACAATAGAAAAGTTTGGCTTAATGACTATTTAGAAATGTTTGGCATTTCATACATTGCCTCAAGTAAACTGGCACTGGACAATGAGAGCAATAAAAATCAAGCTAAAAAACTTATGCAAAAAGCTAAAATTAAAACAGCTGATTTTTTTATAACCAATCCTGGAGAGTATTTAGATGAAACATTAATTCCTATAAAATTTCCTCTTTTTGTAAAGCCAGTAACTGGCGGAGATAGCAGGGGTATAGACAAATATTCAATTGTATTAAATTTTGAAAGTTTTGTAGCAAAAGTTTTAGATATTAAAACTGAGCAAAATTCTTCCTCATTAGTAGAAACATATTTATCAGGAAAAGAATATAGTGTCGGTATTTTTGAAGATAGTACCAACGGAAGCTTAAGAGCTATGCCTATAGAAATCATAGTTAAAAAAAATATAGATGGTCATTGTATTCTTGATTTTGATGTAAAAAAAAATGATGAAGAAAAAGTAATTCCTGTTACAGATATTAAGATTTTTAATAAACTTTCAAAATTAGCAAAAGATTCTTTCAAAGCTCTAGGTGGAAAATCTCTAGGTAGAATTGATATTAAAATGAATCATCTTGGTATTCCTCATTTTATCGAAGCTAATCTTATGCCAGGTCTCCGAAAAGGTTATTTTTATAGATCCTGTGTAATAAATCTTGGTATGAGTTATGAGGATATGATTTTTAGTATTGCAAACACCGGCCTATCTTCACAATAATCAAAAATTAAAATTTTTCCACGGAGGTTCTTAATTCAGTTTCCCATGACCAAGCACTTTTATCTTGGCAGGGAAATTGCAAGTAAGTTTGAGCACTTGCCTATTTTTAATTTTATTGATTTAAATATCTTGAAGTGAAGTTACAGTAATTTTTTTTGTTTTTAAAGATTTTATACCTTCTAAAAATACATAGGCAGTAGACATATTCGTACAGTAAGGAACTTTATTAACTAAAGTTGCTCTTCGAAGAGCCATTGCATCATTAAGTTTTTGTTCGCTATTTCCTCCACCAGTATTAATCACTAAAGCAATTTTCTTAGAATTTAAAACATCAACAATATGAGGCGAGCCTCCACTAACTTTATTTATTTTTTTACACTTCATTCCGTGTTTAATAATAAAGTCAGCTGTTCCACCAGTCCCACAAAGTGTGAAATTTAATTTAAGTAACTGTCTGGCTAAATCTACACCTTCTTCTTTATGGCTATTTTTTAGAGATATAAATGCCAAGCCTTTCGTTGGCAAAGAATTAGAAGCACCAATTTGACTTTTTGCGAATGCCATTCCAAAGTCCTTATCAAAACCCATTACCTCTCCAGTTGATTTCATCTCTGGCCCTAGTAGTACATCACTTTTTGGAAATTTATTAAAAGGAAATACAGCTTCTTTGACTGCAAACATATTCTTAGTCTTGCTTCTTAAATTGAATTTAGATAATTTTTCTCCAGCCATTATTCTAGATGCAATTTTAGCAAGAGGAAGCCCTTTAGCTTTTGACACAAAAGGAACTGTTCTACTGGCTCTTGGATTTACTTCGATTACAAAAATTTCATCATTCTTAATTGCAAATTGAATGTTCATGAAGCCTTTAATTTTTAGAGCTAAGGCTAATTTTTTTGTTTGGATCTCTATCTTAGCTATTAATTTTTTTTTAATTGATATTGGTGGCAGACAACAAGCAGAGTCCCCTGAGTGAATGCCCGCTTCTTCAATATGCTGCATTATTCCTGCAACAAATACTTGTTTGCCATCAGATATAGCATCCACATCAATTTCCATTGCGTTATTGATAAACCTATCAATTAATACTGGATTTTTCTCTGCTGCTTTAAATGCTTCTTGTACAAAATTTTTTAACTGACTTTTCTCGTAAACTATTTCCATTGCTCTCCCGCCTAAAACGTACGAAGGTCTAACCATCAAAGGTAAGCCTATTTTATCTGCAATTTGAATAGCTTGTTTAAATGTTTTAGCTATACCGCTCTCTGCTTGTTTTAATTTCAATTTATTAAGTAATCTTCTAAATCTATCCCTGTCTTCAGCTAAATCGATAGAAGTATACTGAGTTCCTAAAATTGGAAACTTGTTATCACGTAAAAACTTGGCAAGTCTGATAGGCGTTTGCCCTCCGAATTGAGCAATAACTCCTACAAGGTTTCCTTTTTGTTTTTCTTTCTTAATAATATTGTAAACATACTCTTCTTTAAGTGGCTCAAAGTACAATCTATCACTTGTATCATAATCAGTTGAAACAGTTTCTGGATTACAATTAATCATTATAGTTTCAAAACCTGCATCTTTAAGCGCATAGCTAGCCTGACAACAACAATAATCAAATTCAATTCCTTGTCCAATTCGATTAGGGCCACCACCTAAAATTATAATTTTTCTTTTTGACGAAGGATTGGCTTCACATTCAGATTTAATCGAATAATTTCTTTGATAAGTGGAGTACATATAGGGTGTAAAAGATTTAAATTCTGCCGCACAAGTATCTACTTTTTTGTAAACAGGCAGTACATTTAAAGCGGTTCTTTTCTTTCTAATAATTTCTTCTGAAGTTTTTGTAATTTCAGCTAATTTTTTATCTGAAAAACCGAACGATTTAATTCTATTAAATTCATCATAATCTCTAGGAAGACCTTTTTTGCGAATCTTATTTTCCACTTCTACAATCTCTTTTATTTGTTCTAAGAACCAATGATCTATTTTAGATAAGTTTTGTATTCTTTTAATATTAATTTTTTTTCTAAAAGCTTCAGCAACTAATAAAATTTTATTAGGAATATTTTTCTTTAATTCTTTTTCTATGTCTTTCTTGTTAAGTGGAAAAACTCTATCCAAGCCAGAAAAGCCAACCTCGAGAGACACAAGTGCTTTTTGAAGAGATTCTTTAAAATTTCTACCTATTGCCATAGCTTCACCAACTGATTTCATTGAAGTACCTAAAATTGCATCAGAAGTAGAAAATTTTTCAAAGGTAAATCTTGGAATTTTTGTAACCACATAATCTATACTTGGCTCAAAAGAAGCTGGAGTTGTTTTCGTAATTTCATTTTTTAGTTCATCCAGCGTATAACCAACCGCTAGTTTTGCAGCTACTTTTGCAATTGGAAAACCCGTTGCTTTAGAAGCAAGAGCTGATGACCTAGAAACTCTTGGGTTCATTTCAATAATAACCATTCTTCCGTCCTTTGGGTTAATTGCAAATTGAACATTTGATCCACCTGTTTCAACTCCAATTTTTCTGAGACATGCAATCGACGCATTTCTCATTATTTGATACTCTTTGTCCGTCAGGGTTAGAGCAGGTGCTACAGTAACAGAGTCACCTGTGTGAATTCCCATTGGGTCAATATTCTCAATAGAACAAATAATGATACAGTTATCTTTTCTATCTCTAACTACTTCCATTTCAAACTCTTTCCACCCTTCAAGACACTCTTCTATCAATATCTGGCTTACTGGAGATTCGTGTAAACCATCTTTAACTACCTTAAGATATTCTTTTTTATTTTTAGCAATACCGCCGCCCAAGCCTCCTAGAGTAAACGCTGGTCTAATTATTGCAGGTAAACCAATTTGTTTAAGTGCTTTAGCAGCTTCTCTAATATGATTTACGACTTTTGATTTTGGTAAGTCTAAACCAATGTCAATCATATTTTTTCTAAATTTTTTTCTATCTTCTGCATTTGATATTGCTTTAGAGTTTGCACCAATAAGTTCAATTTTATATTTTTTTAAAATTCCTTTTTTTTCTGCTTCCATTGCTAAATTTAAAGCTGTTTGCCCACCCATTGTTGGTAGAATTGCATTTGGTTTTTCTTTCAGAATAATTTTTTCTAACACATCTAAAGTAATTGGCTCGATATAAGTTTTATCAGCAACTCCAGGATCAGTCATAATAGTTGCAGGATTGGAATTGATTAGAACAACTTTGTAGCCTTCGTTTTTTAAAGCAATGCAGGCTTGAGTACCTGAATAATCAAACTCACACGCTTGACCAATTATTATAGGTCCTGCACCAACTACTAATATAGTTTTAAGATCTTTTCTTTTTGGCATTTTTTTTCATGTTGTTGATAAATTCTTGAAACAAGTAAACACTGTCCTGCGGCCCTGGATTAGATTCGGGGTGATATTGAACAGAAAAAACAGGTTCATTTTTTAATTTTATACCCTCAATGCAATTATCAAACAAAGATTTATGCGTAACCATAATATTCTTCGGCAAACTTTTTTTAATTATCTCAAAGCCATGATTTTGACTTGTGATTTCAACACTATCTTTAATTAAATTTTTAACTGGATGATTAGCTCCTCTATGACCTAATTTCATCTTTTTAGTTTTTGCACCTAGTGCTAAAGCTAATATTTGATGGCCCAGACAAATACCAAAAATAGGCATATTTTTTTTTATTAATTCTTTAATAATATTAATCGCATATTTTCCTGTTGCAGAAGGATCACCTGGGCCATTAGATAAAAAAACACCACTTGGTTTTAATCTTAATATCTCATGCGCACTTGTTTTACATGAAACGACAGTGACCTTACAATTAAAATTAGAAAAATATCTTAAAATATTTATTTTAATACCGTAATCAATTGCAACAACGTGTAATAAATTTTTTTTGTTTTTTTGATATCCACTGCTTTTCTTCCAAGTTTTTAAGCCTGACCACACATAATTTTTTTTGGTAGAAACTTTTTGTGCCAAATCTAAATTTTTTAGGCCATTCCACCTGACAGTAGAATTAGTTAATTGTTTGATATTAAAATTACCAGTTTTAGAAAAAGCAATCGTACCCTTTGGTGCGCCTCTGTCTCTAATAAAATTAGTCAAGCTTCTAGTGTCAAGTCCTGTAATTCCAACTATTTTATTTTTTTTTAACCACTGATCAAAATTTTTTAAAGAACGGTAATTAGAAGGGTTTGTTATTTCAGAATTTAAAATTATACCTTTTGTCCAAATTTTATCAGACTCGTGATCTTCTTTATTAGTTCCAACATTTCCAACATGGGGAAAGGTAAAGTTAATTATTTGCTCTGCGTAAGATGGATCGGAGATAATTTCTTGATAGCCAGTAATTGAAGTATTGAAGCAAACTTCTCCAGTAGCTGCTCCTTCGTAACCGAAACCAAAACCATTCAGGCAGGTTCCATTTTCTAGAATTAAAATAGCGGTAGAACCGATCTGTTTAAGATTTTTATTTGAGTTTTTTATTTGTCTTGTCTGTTTCAAATACAACTCATGAGTTAAAGCAAATACTTATAAACATGATTTTGTGGAAGATATGAAATAGATATATAACCGTCAAGAAAGATGTTTTTCTTTTGAAGAAAAATTGTGATTAAAGTAAAATAAAATTTACAAATATGTCTCTACAAACTCAAATAGAAGAAAAACTAAAACAATCTCTAAAGAATAAAGACAAAAGTCTATATCCGACACTAAGGCTTATGCTTTCAGGAATAAAAGACGTCTTAATTGCCAACAGATCTAAAGAGGTTAAAGAGGTTTCAGATCAAGATGTCATTGGCATCCTGAAAAAAATGGTTAAACAAAGAAACGAATCTTGTGAAGTTTATAAAAAAGCGAACCGCACAGAACTTTTAGAAGTTGAAATGAAAGAGATGGAAATAATAAGCTCTTTTCTTCCCAAACAATTAAGTGAAGAAGATACAAAAAATTTATGCGAAGAAGTAATTAAAAAAGTAGGAGCTAGTTCTATAAAAGATATGGGAAAAGTAATGGGTGATTTAAAGAAAACACACGGAGATGTTTTAGATTTTTCTAAAGTAGGATCAATAATAAAAACAGTTCTAAAATAATTATAATGAAATACCCTAAAGAATATCTGGATGAAATTAAGTTACGATTAAAAGTATCACAAGTTGTGGGCAAGGCTGTTCAGCTAAAAAAAAGAGGCAAAGAATTTGTAGGCTTGTCTCCATTTAAGAATGAGAAAAGCCCTTCATTTACAGTGAGTGATGAAAAAGAATTTTATCATTGTTTTAGCACAGGAGAGCACGGAAACATTTTTGATTTTTTAATGAAAACAAAATCGTTAGGTTTTGGCGAGGCGGTTAAAGAATTAGCAGCTGAAGCAGGTATGCCACAATACAAATTCTCCACAATGGATACTGAAAAAGAAAAAAGATTTGATACCTATAAAAATATTTTTAAAGAGTACTCAGATTTTTTTCATAAGCAACTTTTTAAATCCGAAAATAGTCAAGCTTTATCATACCTAGAAAAAAGAGGATTGAATCAAAATATAATTAAAGAATTTAATTTAGGTTATGTACCTTGGCAAAATAATTTTTATGAAAAACTTTTATCTAAATTTAGTGAAGCAGAAATTATTCTAACTGGTCTTTATTATAAAAATGAAAAAACAAATAAATTTATTGACCGTTTTAATTCTAGAATTACTTTTCCAATTAACAATTTAACAAACGAGACCATTGCTTTTGGTGGAAGAATAATTAGAGAAAGTGCTTTAGCTAAATATATAAATTCTCCAGAAACAGAATTTTACAAAAAAGGTAGAACAGTTTTTAATCTTGATAAAGCTAAAGCTTTAAGGTCAGAAACAAACGAAGCTATCATCGTCGAAGGATATATGGACGTAGTTAGTTTATATGCAGCAGGTGTAAAAAATACAATTTCAAATTCAGGAACAGCACTAACAGATATGCAAATAGAATTAATTTGGAAGTTTTTTTCTAGCCCTATCATTTGTTTAGATGGTGATCAAAGTGGACAAAGTGCTGCCTTACGAATTGCAGAAAAACTTTTACCATTAATTAATGAAAATAATAAAATTTATTTTTCTGTAATGCCAAATGGAGAAGATCCTGATGACTTTATTAAAAAAAATGGCAAAGAAAAATTCAATGAGTTTTTAAAATCAAAAAAAATAATTCAATCTTATATTTGGGATTCTTATTTACTTGAGGTTAATTCGAACAACCCTTTTGAAATATCAAAATTTGAAAAAAAAATAAAAAGTATGTGTTATGGAATTAAAGATGAAATACTAAAAAAATATATATTAGAAGGTTTTCTTGAAAAATTAAAAAATTTAACTCCTATACAAAATTACAAAAAATCTTTTACACCATACGTTAAGAAAAATTTTAAAATTCTCAATGAAACAAAGCAACTACATAAAGAAAAAAATCATTTTTCCAAGGAAGAAATTAAAGAAAGATCAATATTGTATATTCTTTTAAATTATTTAGGCACTATAAAAAATAAATCAGAAGAACTTTTAGAAATTAATTTTACCAATGAAAAAAATGAGAACTTGAAAAAAGAGATCCTCAATTTTGCAAGAATTAATAATTTTTTAGATAAAGACAAATCTGAAATTAAAGGAAAATATAAAGCTTTAGTTGATGATATTGAGAAAGATATAAACTTAAAGAATATACTTTCCAAAAAAGACGACACAGAACGTGAAGAAACACTTAATGATTTGATTATAGAGTTAAAAGAAATGAATCAGTTAAAGCAAATAGAATTTTTAGAGAACGAGGTGGCAAAAAATTTAGATGAAGGTTCTTATTCAGAACTAATTAAGCTCAAAAGTCAGCTAAATAGGCAATAAAAAAGATAGATTTTAAATCTATTCATACTATATATAGCTTCCCAACAATTTAAAATTTAGCCTAAATGGTAGAAAAATTAATTACAAAATCGTTTGAAAGACTCCTTGATAAAGGAAACGTTCGTGGTTTCATTACTTACGAAGAATTAGGAAAATCTTTAGGTAAAAGGGGTAGCTCAAATGAAAATGTTGAAAAGGCATTTTTAATTATTGCAGACAATAAAGTAACATTAGTTGAGAAAAAATCTCAATACCAATCTAATAAAAAAAAAGAAGTTACCGGTACTAGTGAAGAAAAACAATCAGATAAAAGTGATGATCCAATTAGAATGTATCTTCGAGAGATGGGTGGAGTTGAATTACTTTCACGTGAAGGAGAAATTGCAATTGCTAAAAGAATTGAAGCTGGAAAAGACGTGATGCTAAACGCGCTAACCCAAAGTCCATTGGTTGCTAAAAAAATACATGAGTGGAGAGAAAAGATCGAAACTGACGAACTAATGGTTAGAGACATCATAGATATAGACTCAACCTATGAAGACTTTGAAGCAGCCGATGAAGAAAAAGAAAAATTGAAAGCAGAAGCTAAGATTAAAAAAAACAAGAAAGAAGGCAAAAAAGAAGACGCACCTGCAGCACCAGCAGAAGAAGAAGATGAATTTAACGTTTCTCTCGCAAAGATGGAGGAAGAAGTAAAACCAAAAATTATAAAGATTATAGATGATTTAACTAAAGATTATTCAAAGTTACAAAAATATCAAAGAGAAAAACTTGATTGTATTTTAGCTTCTAAGGAACTTTCAATTTCAAAAAATAAAAACTTTAAGAAAATTCAATCCACTTTGGTTGATAATTTTAAAAATCTTCAACTTGCCCCCAATGTTGTAGAAGAAATAGTTCAAGCCCATTATAAAGAAAATAAAAAAATTGTATCTCTAGAGGGAGTTCTTTTAAGATTAGCTTTAGATAATAAGATCAGTCGCGAGGAATTTTTAAAATACTATATTGGCAATGAAATAAATCCAAAATTTGAATCTTTTTTAACTGAAAATTTAACTTGGAGAGCTTTTTTCAAAAAATTTAGAAATGATTTTAGCGAAATAAGAGAAAGGCTTGTAGAGTTCAGTGAAAAGATTGGCTTATCTGTAGGTGAATTTAAAAGGTTAGTTAGCAGAATTCAAAAAGGAGAGCGAGAATCAAGAATAGCTAAAAAAGAGATGGTTGAAGCCAACTTAAGATTAGTGATTTCTATTGCTAAAAAATATACTAACCGTGGTTTACAATTTTTAGATTTAATCCAAGAAGGTAATATTGGTTTAATGAAAGCCGTAGATAAATTTGAATACAGAAGAGGGTATAAATTTTCTACTTATGCCACCTGGTGGATTAGACAAGCGATTACAAGATCTATTGCCGACCAAGCTCGAACAATTAGAATCCCAGTTCATATGATTGAAACTATAAATAAGATCGTAAGGACACAAAGACAAATTATGAGTGAATTTGGTAGAGAGCCTACTCCTGAAGAATTGGCAAAAAAACTCGCTATGCCTTTAGAGAAAGTTAGAAAAGTTTTAAAAATAGCAAAAGAGCCTGTTTCTCTGGAAACACCAGTTGGCGATGAAGAAGACAGTAGTCTAGGAGATTTTATTGAAGATAAAAATGCTCTTCAGCCTCTAGACACAGCTATTCAATCTAATTTAAGTGAGTCCACAACCAAAATACTTGCTTCTTTAACACCAAGAGAAGAAAGAGTTTTAAGAATGCGTTTTGGCATTGGAATGAATACAGACCACACGTTAGAAGAAGTGGGTTTACAATTTTCAGTAACAAGGGAAAGAATAAGACAGATCGAAGCTAAAGCTCTGAGAAAACTCAAACATCCAAGCAGATCAAAACAACTTAAAAGTTTCCTAGAAAAATAAATTCTGTTATATAAGTTATAGTTTTGGGCCTGTAGCTCAGTTGGTTAGAGCAGTACACTCATAATGTATTGGTCGTAGGTTCGAGTCCTACCGGGCCCACCAAAATTAATTTTTAATGAATTCTTCTAGTCTCGAAAACAAAATATTAATATCGTTATTATTAGAATTTAAAATAGATGCAAATTCTTCCTTTTGAGTTCTAGCTATACTCAATCCTTCAACTCTTAAATCTCTAATTAATGGTCTAGCTGGATCCTTTGTGTAAATTCTCCACTCTATTTTTATTTCAGGTTGAGATGAACTCTCTACAATTTTTGAAAGAACAATTGTAGTAGTTTCACTTTTTTGATCTGAACCTATAATTTCAAACTTGTTATTTGAGTAATCAGTTAATCGAGAGGACAAACTTTTTAAAAAATATTTTTTAAATAATTCTTGATATCTTTTAAGTGTTTCTCTATCTAACGTTTTTCTAAAACTTCCTAGTGTATACAAGCCAATTGCATTGATATCCACATTTCCAACAGCAATAGACTCTACTTTTTTAGCTTTATCAACTTTTGAAATATTTTTATTACTAAGTGTTTCGGTAGCATCCTTAACAAGCTCATCTATAAATTGTTCTGGATTAGAACTGTAAGAAAAACTGTTAGTGCTAGTTAGAGCTAAAGTTAGAAATACTAATACACTTACAAGTCTTTTCATATTTTTTTATTTATTATTGAATTCATCCCAATCATCCTGTTCTTCAGACGAAAAGGTATTGCTTATTTTTTTTTGTTTGTTTTGTAGGTATAAACTTTTTAAAGTTGCGTACATATCTAAAGAATTCTTTTCTAAACTGTCTAGATTTGTCATGTTATTAGCTCTAAAATCTACAGCTCCAGCACCTTTAACTGTATAATAATCAATGTCGCTACCTGAGATGCTTAGTAGCTCCTTCTCTCTTAGTGTTATTTGTGCAAAAGGATCAATAAGAGTATCTACAATCATACCAAAAGAATCTCTTACTGTTGTAGGACCTAATATTGGTAATACAAAATAGCATCCCGCACCAATTCCATATGCTCCTAGTGTTTGACCTATATCTTCTTGTTGATTCTTGAATCCCATTTTAGCGGCAGGGTTAGCAAGACCAAGAAAACCTACAGTTGAGTTAATCACAAAACTCGCAGATGAGTCACCTGCTAATTTCCATTGCCCTTGTAAAACATGATTAGGAACAGTCAGCAAGGTTCCTATATTAGAAGTGAAGTTTGATGTTCCATTTCGAATTGGTTTTGGCAACTTGTTGTATAAAGTGGCAACAGGCCGTAAAATAATTTTGTCAAAACCATTGTTAAATTTAAAAACTTGTCTGCTAATATTTTCAAAACACTCTTTTTCTGTTTTTGCGCTTAAATTTGAGCTTAGCAAAAAAAGACAAGCAGCAACTGATATTATTAATTTTTTAATATTGACCATTATGGTCTGTATACACAATTTATCTAAATTTACCATTCGAAAAACATCACTATTTCTCAATTTTTTTATGATATAAGAGAGTTTAATATTTTTATGAAGGTTAAAAATCTCAAATCCCCAAATTACACAATCAAAAACCGCAGGAAAACAGAGATTAAATTTTTAGTTATTCATTACACAGGAATGCAATCTGAACGTGTATCTGCTGAAAGACTAACTAGCAATACAAGCAAAGTAAGCAGTCATTATTTGATAAATAGAAAAGGAGACATTACAAAAATGGTAGATGAAAAAAATATTGCCTGGCATGCAGGAAAATCAAAATGGAAAAATTTTATCAATCTCAACAATCAATCTATAGGTATTGAACTTGTAAATAAGGGGCATCAATTTGGTTATGAAAAATTTTCCAAAAAACAGATTTCAAAATTAGTCTTACTTTGCAAAACTTTAATTCAAAAATATAAAATTAAAAAAACAAATATACTCGGTCACTCAGATATTGCTCCTTTGAGAAAAATGGACCCAGGTGAAAAATTCCCATGGAATCTTCTTTCGAAGAAAAAAATTGGATACTGGCATAAAGTTAGTAAACTAAAAAATCATAATTTTAAGAAAGTTAATTTAAGAAAGTTATTTTTTACGAATTTGCATAAGATTGGTTATCGATATTTTAACATAAGAAAACCATCAAGGCAGGACTTAAGAGTAGTGAAAGCTTTTCAAAGAAGGTTTAGACAAAAAAAAGTTGATGGTTTAATTGATCAAGAATGCCAGCAAATTAGCCATTATTTAGCTAATTCTTTGAAAAATTAGCTTGATTTTAGTCACACAAACATAATAGAACTTGATCGCTAGATAGTTGGCTTGTCGCTATTAATTTTGTTTAATAGAGGAAAGTCCGGGCTCCATAAAGACACAGTGCCAGTTAATGGCTGGCGAGGGTGACCTTAGGGACAGTGCCACAGAAAATAAACCGCCTTATCAAGGCAAGGGTGAAAAGGTGTGGTAAGAGCACACCGGTTTTTTGGTAACAAAAGACGCATGGTAAACCCCACTGGGAGCAAGGCTAAATAGAGATGACATTGTGCTGATTTATCAGTACTAAAAACCGTCTTTAGTTCGTTGTCTGGGTTAGCTGCTTGAGTCTAAGCGTGAGTTTAGACCTAGAGAAATGACTGCTTTAATGACAGAACCCGGCTTACAGACTATCTGGCAAAACTGGGCATTTTTTCCAAAACCTAGAGTTAAGCCCTACAAATATCAAGCCTTTAGTTAAAAAGTAATGTATTGACTATTTACAATACAACCCATAATATCCCATAAAAACCCAAATAGGAGTTTTATTGAGATATTTTAAAGAATGGATTATTTTAAATTACTTTTTTTATTCATCCCTCTTTTGTATCAGCGAGCTAAAAAACTATGTTTTTATCAAGTCACGAGAACAAATTAGACAAAAAAGGAAGGGTTTCTGTGCCTGCTAGTTTTAGATCTCACTTAAGTTCTTTGGGTTATAATGGATTTATCGCTTATCCTTCCTTTAATCACGAAGCACTAGAAGCTTGTTCTCAAGATAGAATTGAAAAACTTTCAAGCACTATAGATTCACTAAATCCATTTGAAGAAAAAAGAGATTTTTTTGCAACCTCAGTTTTATCGGAAAGTGTAAGTTTACAATTTGATAGCGAAGGAAGAGTTTTGATTTCAGAAAAATTATTTAACCATGCAAAAATTAAAAATAATATTTTATTTGTTGGACTAGGAAAAACCTTTCAAATGTGGGAGCCAAAATCTTTTGAAAAATTTAAAGTAGTTGCAAGGAAAAAAGCGTATCAAAATAGATCTAATTTAAAATGGGATAACAATCTAACAGGGGAGAAAAAATGACTATAAGAATAGGTGGTGGAGAACTTAAAGAATTAAAGCCAAGAATTTTAGTTTTAGGAGTAGGTGGCGCAGGAAGTAACGCAGTAAATGCTATGATCGAAGGAGGCATGCAAGGAGTAGAATTTGTTGCAGTAAACACTGATGCTCAAGATTTAAAAATGAGTAAAGCTGATGCAAGAATTCAAATTGGAACAAACCTTACGAAAGGTTTAGGAGCTGGCGCAAAACATGATATTGGACAAGCTGCTGCTGATGAGTCTTTAAATGAAATAATAAATTTTTTACAGGGTGCTAATATGGTCTTTATCACTGCGGGAATGGGCGGCGGAACTGGAACTGGAGCTTCAAGTGTAATTGCCAGAGCTGCAAGAGAACTTAATATTTTAACAGTAGGTGTAATCACTCTTCCCTTTTCTTACGAGGGTCCAAAAAGAATGCGAAGAGCAATCGAAGGAATGAACGAACTAAAAAAACATTTAGATACCTCTATAGTGGTTCCAAATCAAAACCTTTTTAAGGTTGCAAGCGAAACAACAACTTTTGAAGACTCATTTCACTTATCTAACGATGTTTTAAATCATGGAGTTCAAAGTATTACTGATCTTATGGTTAAACCAGGAATCATAAATTTAGATTTTGCCGATGTTGAAACTGTTATGAGTTCAATGGGTAAAGCTATGATGGGAACTGGTGAAGCAGAAGGAGAAAGCAGAGCCTTAACAGCAACTGACTTGGCTTTAAACAATCCTTTAATCGACGATTACTCTCTTAAGGGTGCTAGAGGTTTGTTAGTAAATATAACCGGTGGAAAAGACATAACACTTTTTGAGGTAGATCAAGCTGTAAACAAAATAAGAGCTGAAGTTGATCCAGAAGCTGAGCTTATATTTGGAGCTATAAAAGATGAATCTCTTAACGGAAAAATGAGAGTATCTATAGTTGCGACTGCTTTAGATGGTCAGGTTGCCAGTACTAGTGGAGTAGTTAATATGGTTAACCGAATTCAAAATAGAAATAGTGGTTATTCAGATGGATTATTCTCAACAAGGGGGACTGTAATTCCTAGTAATTCTCAAAATACTTCAATTGGAGCAACAGCTTTAAAATTAGACGAACATTACGAGGCAGAAGAAGCTCTAGAATCGTCTTTAAATATTCAAGAAGAAAACATGAATATCCAAGAAGAAACAGCAGCTCAAAAAGATAACAAAGAAATGTATTCGAACACACCTCAGTACACTTCTTCCGAGAATGAAATTAATATGGATTTACCTACTGATGAATCTTTATTCGATGTTAAATCTATAGATGAAGTATCTTCAAATAATGAATCTATTTTGACTTCAGGAGAAGAGTATACACCAAAACTTTTTTCTAACGAAAATTTACTGAGTGGAAATTATAATTCTCTTACGGAAACTGATCAGAAAATTTTTGACCAGGAGAATAATCAGGAAGAAGATTTCGAAATTCCTGCATTTTTAAGAAGACAAAAGTTTTAATGATAAAAATTAAATTATATGAATACCGTTTTAACATCACTGGAAAAAAGACATTCACCAGTGATGTTAAATGAAGTCGTTCAAAGTTGTATAAAAACTAATAAAGATCAGCTGATTGTAGATTGTACTTTTGGGGGTGGTGGTTATTCTAAAGCACTATTAAAGTTTTCTAATATAACAGTTATAGCACTAGATAGGGATAAATACGCAACGAGCAGAGCCAAAGATCTAGAAAAAGATTTTCCGAAGAAATTTTCTTTTCACAACGAAAAATTTAGCAATTTAGATAAAGTAATAAAAAAAGAAAAAAAACCAGATATAGTTATTTTTGACTTAGGATTGTCAACTTTTCAACTTCAGGATTATAGCCGAGGGTTTTCATTCAAATCTAGTGAAAAAATAGACATGCAAATGGGTCTATCGCGAATTTCAGCCGAAGACACAATTAATACTTTAGATGAAAAAAATCTTAAATTAATAATAAAAATTCTTGGAGAAGAAAAAGAAGCAGGTAGAATTGCAAAAAATATAATCAAAGCAAGAGCAATAAAAAGGATAGATACAGTTACAGAGTTAGTGCGCGTGATAGAAGCAAGTAAAAAAAAAAATTATAATAAAAAAATAAATGTCTGCACGAAAACATTCCAAGCCTTAAGAATATTTGTAAATAAAGAAACCACAGAACTAATGGAGGGATTGATTAAAGCAAGTCAACTTATCAAATTTGGAGGAAAAATAATTGTAATAAGCTTTCATTCAATTGAAGATAAAATTGTTAAATATTATTTTACAAACTATTCATCCAATAAATCTAATCCATCTAGGTACATGCCAACTGATAATAATCAAAAATATTCTTTTTTTGAAAAGTATAAAAATAACTTTTTAACACCAAGCTCAGAAGAATTAATTAAAAATCCAGCTTCAAGATCAGCAAAATTAAGAGAAGCAATCCGCACGAAACAAGAATTTATTCAACCAGAAGAATTTAAAGAAAAATTTAAAAAATACATAAATATAGAAAATGTTGCCATATAATAAAAAAAAATTAATAATAATTTTAATTTATATTTCTTTTTTTATAGCTATACCCATAATTAAAAATGAGAGTAGGTTGATAGAAAAAAAAATTAAAGATTATGAAAGCGAAATATTTCTTTTGGAAAACAACTTATTAGAAGCTAATTTAGAATTTCAATACCTAAGTTCTCCTGCAGTTCTATCAAATAAAGTAGAAAAAAATTTAGATCAAAAATATAGTAATTTAAACTTTTCGCAAATTTATTTAAATATTGAAGATTTTACGTCTGAGCAAAAAACAATCAGAATTCCAATCAATGAAGAATAAAAAAAATAATAAAATTTTTACTCACGAAAATCAAAAATCTTTCTTCTTTGATGATTTTCTTGAATCAACAAAAAAAAAAAA
>Ga0209383_1000054_pt1 | contig 72771 bp, 71 predicted proteins | sample CoawatmetaG02DNA_FD_187510 | JGI IMG/M metagenome (GOLD analysis project Ga0209383, IMG submission 187510) | Marine microbial communities from the West Antarctic Peninsula - Coastal water metaG029-DNA (SPAdes) (version 2) | ecosystem: Environmental > Aquatic > Marine > Coastal ...
TGATTGTAATAGGGTATTAGAAAACTAACAAGTTGTTCTTTTGACATAGCATGATTATAATAATATGAATAAATTTTTGTATAAGATAAATGATTAATTCTTTGAGAAAAAAAATCCATGCTTGGCTCGCTATTAGAAAAGGAGATATAAGAAATTTTGCGTTTACTCAGGATGCGAGTGTCAAGAAAGATATAAATGAAAAGTATAGGTATGATGGCGATTTACTGCGGATTTATTCTGAAAATACTGGCCCTTTAGTCCATAAATGGCATCATTATATCCCTATCTATAGCAGATATTTTTCTCGTTTTCGAGCAACTAAGGTTCGATTTCTAGAGATTGGTGTGTCCAAGGGCGGCAGTCTAACAATGTGGCGAAAGTATTTTGGGGAAGATGCTATTATATTTGGGATTGATATAGATCCTGATTGTGCAAAATATGACAACATTAGCGGAAATGTTCGGATTGGATCTCAAATAGATGAAGACTTTCTTAAATCTGTTATAGAGGAGATGGGAGGAGTTGATATTATTTTAGATGATGGTAGTCATCTTATGAATCATATTCCTAAAACTTTAAATTTTTTGTACCCATTTCTTTCTGAGAATGGAATATATATGATTGAGGATTTACATACTGCGTACTTTCCAAAATTTGGTGGAGGGTATCGATCTAAACAAAACTTCTTCCATACGGTTAGAGGATTAATTGATGATATGCATCATTGGTATCATGGTAAGAGTATAAAGTTTCCAAAAATATCAAAAGACTGTACCGCTATTCATATACACGACTCAATCGTGGTTCTAGAAAAAAATAAGGTTTTTGCACCAGTTCACTCGCAAAAATTCTCAGAAAACTGATGAGTGGTTTTTTTGACATTTTTGACCTATTTTTTACTTGCTGTAAATTCCCATAACATGTGAGATTTCTTTTTATAGCTTATTGTGTAGTATATGTTTTTTAAGAATTTCAAGATAAAATGTTTGTGCGTAGTCTCTTGATTAGGCTTGATTCTTTTTACTCTATTTATTTCAAAGCTCCCCGTAAAACCATACATTCTCGCTGAATGTTTCGGACCTGTAAAATATGTATGGGTTTTGCTGGTTATGATATTAATATGGGTTGGATCAATGAATGCTTCATCTCTAGGGTAATAAGGAGTGATGGCATAGAACGTACCCCCAGGTTTTAGCACTCTATAAATCTCATTCATTAAAAGAATAAATGGAAAGGTAGTTTGGTTATTAATTATAGCAAATCGTGGAATATGTTCTAGCAAATCATATGCTGATACAGAGTTAAAGGTGGATTCTTTAAAAGGAAGAGGCTCAAGCACAACATTACATTGTTCATAAATAAAATCGCTTACTTCTTGTTTGATAATATCAACACCATACAATTCATCGTAAGCAAATGGATTTCTTGGATTAGAGCCGCATCCAATATCTAGATGTTTTGTCGTCATTTCACTAAAACTCCTAAACGCTCTCTTTTATAACTACCATCTTGCACATGTCCACACCAGGTTTTGTTATCCAAATACCACTGGATAGTTTTTTTAATTCCTGTTGCAAATGTCTCATCTGGCGTCCAGTTAAGCTCATTGGCTATCTTAGTTGCATCTATGGCGTATCTAACGTCATGTCCGGCTCTATCGCCTACGTAAGTAATAAGCTGTTCATACTGTTTAATTCCATCAAGCTTACTTGGTACTAATTCATCCAAGATTCTGCAGATAGTTTTAACCACTTCAATATTTTGCAGTTCATTGTGTCCGCCAATATTGTATGTTTCACCAATCTTTCCAGTTAGTGCTACATGGAGCAGTGCTCTTGCATGGTCATCAACATAGAGCCAGTCACGGATTTGCTTGCCATTTCCATAGATTGGCAAATCTTTGCCTTCTAGTGCATTGAGAATAATTAATGGAATAAGTTTTTCAGGGAACTGGTAAGGTCCATAATTATTTGAGCAGTTCGATATAAGAGTTGGGAGTTTAAAGGTACGCTGCCAAGCACGCACCAAATGATCAGAGCTTGCTTTAGCAGCAGAGTAAGGTGAGCTGGGAGCATAAGGCGTCTCTTCAGTAAAGAGATCATCAGTACCTTCAAGATCGCCATAGACTTCATCCGTAGATACATGATGGAATCTAAAGTTATCTTTCTTATCACTATCTAGATTAGACCAATAATCTCTAGCCTCTTCTAATAGAATGTAAGTGCCAACAATATTGGTTTGAATAAATTCACCAGGACCATCGATTGATCTATCTACATGTGACTCGGCAGCAAGATGCATGACGATATCAGGCTGGTGTTCATTAAACATATGTTTGATCTCATTAGCATCACAAATGTCCACTTGCTCGAATGTATATCTTGCATTACTTTCAATTGAGGTTAAAGATTCTAAGTTGCCTGCATAGGTAAGCTTGTCAACACTAATAACGCTATGATTGGTGTTATTAATAATGTGACGAATAACAGCAGACCCAATGAAGCCTGCGCCGCCGGTGATGAGTAGTTTTTTTGAGGTCATTGTTGTTGCTTTAATATTATCATACAAGTATTAAGAGAAGATTTCCAATTAGATATTTTTATGTTAAATACCTTAACTATTTTATCCTTTTTCATTATTGTGTTTCTCGGCCTTTTGGCAGGCGTTGAATATTGTTGCGATGTAACAGGATTCACTCCACATCCTATCTTTTCTATTTTAAAGATTTCTTTGGCAAAATCATGCCAACTGATCTCTCCCTCATCTGAGTAATGATAAATCTGGGTCGTTTGACCTTCTTCTCTAAATTTATTATGCCTTATAATTTTTAATATTACGCCTGCTAAATCAGCAGCATATGTAGGTGAGCCCATTTGATCATTTACCACGCTTAACTCATCTCGTTCTCTACCTAGTCTTAGCATGGTGCTAACAAAGTTATTGCCGTACTCAGAATATACCCAACTGGTTCTAATGATGACAGCATTAATTGGCATTAATGCTTGCAGTGCACTTTCTCCAGCTAGCTTGGTTCTGCCATAGACGTTAATTGGATTGGTTTCGTCAGTTTCCGTATAAGGCTTATCACTTTCTCCATCAAAAACATAATCGGTAGAGATATGTATTAGCCTTGCTTGTTGTTTGTTGGCGATCTTTGCTAATTGCTTAACTGCCAAATGATTAACCTGATTGGCAAGCTCTTTCTCTTTTTCTGCTTTATCCACTGCCGTATAAGCTGCACAGTTAATGATAATATCAAACTTATCATTTTTATCAAAGTAGTGACTGATACTGCTCTCACTTCTCAAGTCTAGCTCTTCTCTAGCAACAAAGATAAAATCATTAGGATTTTGATTGTTGCCTATTTTGGTACCAGTATTAACTATCTTCTGAATAGATCTGCCTAATTGGCCATTCTTGCCATTAACAAGTATTCTCATGACTATCAGCTACTCAAATAAATCTTTAGCATTGGCTAAAGATGGATGGGCTTTATCTTTATCTGAGAGTTGCAGCTCCTCTGCTGATAATTGCCAATTAATTTTAAGCTGCTCATCATCAAAAGCAATGCCTCGATCATGCTCAGGTGCATAGTAATTATCGACCTTATAAGTAAAGGTAGCGCTATTACTTAATACAACAAAGCCGTGGGCAAAGCCTTGCGGTACAAAGAGCTGATGCTTGTTCTGTGCGGTTAGCTCTAAAGACACATGCTGGCCAAAGGTGGGGCTAGATTTGCGTATATCAACAGCCACATCCAGTGCGCTCCCCTCAATCACTCTGACGAGTTTAGCCTGAGTATAAGGTGGCAATTGATAATGCAGCCCCCTAAGCACGCCTTTGATCGATTTGGATTCATTGCCCTGTAGAAAGTTAACCTTGTATCCGATAGCCTCTTCAAGCAGATCTTGCCTAAAGGTTTCTATAAAGTAGCCCCTTTCATCACCATGAATAGTGGGCTCAATGAGTATTACATCTTTAATTGACTGAGGGGTGAACTTCAATTGACTTCCTTTGCACGTCTAAGCAAGTATTGACCATATTGATTCTTAGATAAGGGTTGAGCTAGCTCTATGAGCTCTTGTTTATTAATATAGCCTTTCTCAAAGGCAATCTCTTCGATGCAGGCTACTTTTAAGCCCTGTCTTCTCTCAATAGTCTCTATGAATGTTGAAGCTTCTAGTAGGCTCTCGTGTGTTCCAGTATCAAGCCAGGCATAGCCCCTACCCAAAAGCTCAACACTTAGGCGCTCTTCATTCAGATACATTTGATTAAGGGTGGTAATCTCTAACTCGCCCCTAGCAGAGGGCAAAACTTCACAAGCCTTCTTAACGACATCATTAGGATAAAAGTAAAGGCCGGTTACTGCATAATTACTTTTAGGAGTTTTTGGTTTCTCTTCAATGCTAAGTGCTTTGCCGGTGGCATCAAAATCAACCACCCCATAGCGCTCAGGATCATTCACGTGATAACCGAACACGGTTGCCATGTTTTTATCTTTAGCATTTGATACAGCATTAGTCAACGTATAAGTCATACCATGACCATAATAGATGTTGTCACCTAGGATTAAACAGGCGTCGTCGTCACCAATAAAATCCTTGCCCAAAATAAAGGCTTGAGCCAAGCCATCAGGAGAGGGCTGTACAATGTATTCAAACTTCATGCCGATGTCAGACCCATCACCCAACAGCTGTTCAAATCTTGGCAAGTCTTCAAGAGTGGAAATAATAAGCACCTCTTGAATACCAGAGAGCATCAATACCGACAATGGGTAATAAATCATTGGCTTGTCATAGATTGGCATGAGTTGCTTTGATACGCCTTTAGTCAAAGGATAAAGGCGCGTACCTGAGCCGCCAGCCAGGATAATTCCTTTCATTTTAGTTTTTCTTGTTTTACTCATTATTTATCCAGTAGTCATTAATCCATGGAGATGGCTGAATGTGGCGATACCATTTTCCGCTCCGACCTATAATTGCCTCGGGCGGATTTGGTAAGCCATGAAACAGGATAATTTTAGCCCCTAAAGGTATTGATGGTGCAACAAACCAAGATTTAAGCCAGGACGGGCAGCATTTATATTTAAAACTTGGGACCCAGTCGTCTGGCCAATATTCTAGTTTACCTAGTTTATCAATTTCGCGTGATAAATAGGCCTGCTCATGGCGCACCTCATTTTTTACTTGTTCAGAGTTCTTCTCAAAGTGTTCAAGTATGTGCGAGTATTTTCCAATTTCAAATCGAAATACTGAGGAGTTCCCCTCTCTCTTCTTTGGGTTTTTCTTGTCGTGTGCAATCAAAAAATCACTGGGCTGACTAAAGAATGCATCTAATTTTCCGACAATTACGATGTCCAAGTCAAGAAACAGTGTTGTCCCAGAGAGACCACCAAAATTTTTTTTAAATACAGTGAGCTTCCTCCAGCCGCGCTCGGGTGATCCAGAAGCAAGCTCTAGCTCTGGGAGATCTTGTATCTCTACTTCTGGCCGAATGCCTTCACTATTTTCAGTGAAACATACAAATCTAAATTTAGTGACCGTGTTACGTGACACCATTGCGTATAGACGGTTTACATATTCTGGAGAGAATTTACTGCCCCATTTCATGCAAATAATATTCATAGGTTGATCAAAATTAAGCGCTATACATTGTGATAAGAGTCTCTACCAATAAAGTTTACGCCAACAGTATAAGAATAAATTTTATAGATTAAAGCTATTATTATTATGTATCTGCCTGCATAAAAATTATACTTTATTATAGAGCATAATTAAGAAACAAAAAAAAGCACTAACCATAAAACTTACTCACTAATTTATTTTAAGATTACCGCACTCTACAAAGATAAGTAAATTTTGTTCAATTGTTGAACACGAGCTAATATAAGTGATAGAATATGTTTTTTTTGCAAATACATTTGCAAGATATGGCGGTAGCGTGCCTAATATTAGACTTACTTTTTTCTACACTAATGAATAAACGAGATATACGTCTTGATCTACTTCGTAGACTAGAATCAAACCCTGAGTACACCCAAAGAGAGCTCTCCCAAGAGATGGGGGTGAGTCTGGGCAAGGTAAACTATTGCATAAAAAAACTAATTGAGAAGGGATTAATAAAACTAACAAACTTTACTCATAATACCAATAAAATGGGCTATGCGTACCTCCTTACCCCTCAAGGAATTGAAGAGAAGTCAAGGCTAACTTTTTCCTTTCTTAAAAGAAAGGTTGCTGAATATGAAATACTAAAAAAAGAAATTAATGAGCTACAACTTGAAACAGAAGAAATAGCTAATGAAAAGTGAGAATAGCCATTATCAAAATCAACAAAAATACCTATTTAAAATCACCAAAGAATCTATGTTAAAGAAAGTTAAATGAAAATCGTCATTGTTGGTATCGGATATGTTGGCCTTTCCAATGCCATGCTATTGTCTCAAAACCATGAAGTGGTTGCTCTTGATGTATTACATGAGAAAATTGAACAACTTAACAACAAGATTTCCCCTATTGCTGATGCTGAGATTGAAGACTTTCTAGCTAATAAAGACCTTAATTTTACAGCCACCCTAGACAAAAAACTGGCCTATAAAGATGCTGAATTTGTCATCATTGCCACGCCCACTGATTACGACACAACTAATAATTACTTTAACACTGCCTCTGTAGAAGTCGTTATTCAAGATGTTATTACTATTAATCCTAACGCTACAATGATCATTAAGTCAACTGTACCAGTTGGCTACACACAAAGTATTAAAGATAAATTTAATACTGACAATATCATCTTCTCTCCAGAGTTCTTAAGAGAAGGTAGTGCACTGCAAGACAATCTTTACCCTTCTCGCATTATTGTGGGCGAGCAATCAGAACGTGCCAGAAAATTTGCTGATTTATTGTTAGAAGGTGCAATTAAAGAAGACATTGATGTACTTTTAACCAATTCAACTGAGGCTGAGGCGGTTAAATTATTCTCCAATGCTTATTTAGCAATGCGTATTTCATTTTTTAATGAATTGGATTCTTATGCTGAAGCTCGTGGACTAAATTCCAGAGAAATAATTAAAGGTGTTGGCCTGGATTCTCGTATTGGTTCTCATTATAACAACCCATCATTTGGCTATGGCGGTTACTGTCTGCCTAAAGACACTAAACAACTTAAAGCCAACTATCAAAACGTACCTAATACTCTAATCAGCGCCATTGTGGATGCCAATTCTACCCGTAAAAACTTTATTGCTGATTCAATCATTAGTAAGGGCCCTAAAGTAGTAGGTATACATCGCCTGATTATGAAAAGTGGTTCTGATAACTATAGAGCATCTTCCATCCAAGGTATTATGAAACGCATTAAGGCTAAGGGTATTAAAGTAATTATCTATGAACCAGTGCTAAAAGAAGACGTGTTTTTTCATTCAAAAGTCATCAGAGATTTAGATGAGTTTAAAAAGCTATCTGACTTGATTGTTGCCAACCGCATGTCGGATGACCTCAGAGATGTAAAAGATAAGCTCTACACTAGAGATTTATTCAATGGTAATTAAGGTAATTATATGAAGGTACTGGTAACGGGTGCGGCCGGATTTATTGGTTCAGCACTTTCAATTAGACTCCTAGATAGAGGAGACGTGGTAATTGGCGTAGATAATCATAATAATTATTACGATCCAGCCCTTAAAGAAGCGCGCCTTGCACGTCATATTAGCCATGAGAATTACACTCATATCCGTATGGATATTGAAAATGGACAGGCTGTTGAGGAGCTTTTTAAAGAACATCAGTTTGCAGGGGTAGTGAATCTAGCGGCACAGGCTGGAGTTCGCTATTCTATTGAAAATCCGCTTGCCTACATTAATACCAATATGGTCGGCTTTGGTCATATTTTAGAGGGTTGCCGACACAATAATGTTGGTCATCTCGTCTACGCTTCGAGTAGTTCAGTTTATGGTTCTAATACCAAAATGCCGTTTTCAGTCCATGATAATGTTGATCACCCACTGAGCCTCTATGCAGCAAGTAAAAAGGCCAATGAGCTGATGGCTCATACTTATAGTCATTTATATGATTTACCAACAACAGGATTACGCTTTTTTACGGTTTACGGCCCCTGGGGTCGTCCTGACATGGCGCTATTTAAATTTACTAAGGCAATGTTAGTGGGTGAAAAAATTCAAGTGTTCAATTACGGCAAGCATCGCAGAGATTTTACTTATGTTGACGATATTATTGAGGGTGTAATTCGAGTGCTGGATAGACCAGCGGAACCCAATCCATATTGGAGTGGTGATGCCCCAGACCCTGGAACTTCTCAAGCGCCTTGGCGTGTTTATAATGTTGGTAATAATTCACCAGTAGAGTTATTGGACTACATTGAGGCTATTGAGGAAGCGTTGGGCGTTAAGGCTGAGAAAGAGCTTTTGCCATTACAACTTGGAGATGTACCTAACACTTTTGCTGATGTGGAGGATTTAGTTAAGGAATTTGGCTATAAACCAACAATATCAGTTAAAAAGGGCGTGGCAAATTTTGTAAATTGGTATAAAACATACCACAGTATGTAAGTGACAATTTTTATTATGATAATTAAGTTTAACTAGAAGGGCTTTATGCTCGAGTATTTAAGATGAAATTTATTCAATCTAAGCTTGCGACATCAAGCAAAATATGGCAGTTACTAACTGCATCTGAAAAACGTACTACTGTAATTTTATTATTACTTCTGTTGATTGGAATGTTGCTCGAAACTATTGGAATAAGTCTTGTAATTCCCGCAATTGCATTATTTACACAAGATGATATTGCAACTAACTTTCCTATACTTAAGCCTATTCTTAATACATTGGGGAACCCTAGTCATGAAACTCAGGTGAGATGGGGTTTGTTATTGTTGCTTGTTGTTTATTTAATAAAAAATCTATTTCTAGCTTTTCTTGTATTTATCCAAACACGCTTTACACAAAACTTAGGGGCTAGATTATCGTTACATTTATATTCTACTTATTTACAGCAACCATATAAGTTTCATTTACAACATAATTCAACTTTATTAATTAGAAATATTTATACAGAGGTAAACCTATTTACAGGAGCAATGACATCTTTTCTGATGTTACTTAGTGAGTCATTTGTGCTAATAGCATTGTGCACCATGTTATTTATTGTTGAGCCATTAAGTGCTCTATCTGTAGTTCTCATATTAGGGATCACAGTTGGAGGTTTTCATCGTTATACCCGAAATCAAATTGCACGCTGGGGAATTGATAGGCAATACCATGAAGGTTTTCGTTTGCTTCATGTTAATCAAGGACTTGGCGGGGTTAAGGATTCAATTTTGCTTGGTCGAGAAAAAGATTTTATTAATCAGTATTCTATTCATAATGCTAAGGGTTATGCAATTGGTCAAATGATAAATACCTTGAAGGCAATGCCAAGACTCTTACTTGAGTTTCTTGCAGTAGCAGCTATAGTAATTGTATTTTTAGTGATGCTTGCTCAAGGGAATAAAATAGCATCAATATTACCAATACTTGCATTTTTTGCAGTGACAGCTTTTCGATTGATGCCATCGGCAAATCGTATATTGGGCGCAGTTCAAAATGTACACTATCATTTACCAGCAATTAATGTGTTGTTTCTAGATATGCTACTACCTATAATAAATAAAAAAAGTAAGGAGTTGCCAGTTCTTTTTAATCAGACAATTGAGATATCTAAAATTGGCTTTAAATTCGAAAATACAAGCGAACCTGTAATTAAAGACATGTCTTTTAAGATTAATTATGGAGAACTAATTGGCATTATAGGTCCAAGTGGATCTGGAAAAAGTACCTTAGTGGATATTATCCTAGGTCTACTTCAACCAAGTTCGGGTGAAATCCTAATAGATGGCTTAGATATAAATAAAAATTTACGTGGTTGGCAAAATAATATTGGCTATGTTCCTCAATCAATTTACCTTACGGATGATACGTTACGAAGAAATGTAGCGTTTGGATTGGCGAATGAAAATATTAGTGAAGTTGCAGTTAATAAGGCAATTAAGGCTGCTCAATTAGAAGGGTTTATTAAAGATCTTCCAGATGGACTTGATACGGTAGTTGGAGAACATGGCGTTCGTCTTTCAGGTGGTCAGCGTCAACGAATTGGAGTTGCAAGAGCGCTTTATCATGATCCTTCTGTGCTAGTTTTAGATGAAGCGACTAGTTCTCTTGACATGGAAACAGAGGCTGGGGTCATGGATGCTATTGAGGCGCTTAAAGGTAACAAGACAATTATTATTGTTGCGCATAGGTTAAGTACAGTGGAAAATTGCAGTCGTATTTATAAGCTTAAAAAAGGCTTAGTAGTTGGTGAAGGTACACCAGCAGAAATTTTATTTAAAAATGATTCAAAATCATAACTATCATAATAATATTTTAGAAATCAAAAGTAGGTAATTAAATGAAAAATAAACTAGATGAAGACTTTACAAATATAAACTCAAGCTATTGCTACGTAATAGCAGAAGCAGGTTTAAATCATAATGGCTCAATTGAAATTGCAAAAAAGTTAATTGATGTTGCAGCAATTTCAGGAGCTGATGCAGTTAAATTTCAAAAAAGAACTATTGATAGACTAGCAATCAAGTCGGCTCTTGATGCTAATGATGATCGATTTCCTGAGTTTGGAGCAACATATAGAGAAATTCGCGAGCATTTAGAGTTTAATAAAGACCAGTATATTGAACTCAAGCGTTATACAAAGACAAAAAATTTAGATTTTATAGTGACTGCATTTGATGAAGATGCTGTGGATTTCCTTTTGGAGGTTGGTGTTGAAAATTTTAAACTAGCTAGTCATAGTTTGACAAATTATGACCTCCTAAATTATTTAGCACAACATAAAAAACCTACAATTTTATCGACTGGTATGGCTGAGCTAGAGGAAATAGACCAAGCTGTTGAAATTTTCACTTCATTAAATGCTCCACTCTCATTGATGCATTGTGTTTCAGCATATCCAACTCCATTGGATGAATGTAACATGCGTATGATGCATAGTTTAAAACAGCGTTTTGAACTGGCAACTGGTTATTCTGGCCATGAAATTGGATATATGCCATCTGTTATTGCAGCAGCTATGGGTGCTCAATTAATTGAACGCCACTATACTTTAGATAAAAATATGATCGGCTTTGATCATAAAATGTCTCTAGAGCCAGATGAACTTACTGCAATGATTAAAGAAATTAGATTGGTCAGAAAAATTCAAGGGACTGGAAAGAAAACTGTTTCGGAAACCGAATGGATTACTCGTAAAAAATACCATGTTTCTGCAGTATCTTCTATTGAGATTAGAGCTGGAAATATATTATCTGAGGATCATATTACCTATAGAAATCCAGGAACTGGAATACCTCGCAAAGATATATCTAAGATTTTAGGAAAAAAAGCTAAAGAAGATATACCTTCAGATATATTACTTTCTTCTCAGATGTTTGAATAGGTAGATTAAATCATGCCAAAAATTTCTATTATCATAAGAACAAAAAATGAAGAAGACTGGATTAGTCATTGTTTAGAGATGATCTTTAAACAAGATGTCCAAGATTTTGAAGTTATTCTGGTAGATAACAATAGCTCAGATAATACAGTTCAAATTGCACAAAGATATCCACTAGCGAAAATAATTAATATTAAAAATTTCTTGCCAGGTCTTGCATTAAATATGGGCATTAGGGAGTCCAAAGGTGAGTATATAGTTTGCTTATCTGCACATTGCATACCTAAAGAAACTGATTGGCTAAATAAATTACTAGCTAATTTTACTGGCAATATAAATTTAGCAGGTGTTTATGGAAGGCAACTCCCAGTTAGTTTTACTGATGATATTGATAAGCGTGATTTATTAATTACATTTGGAAGAGATCGGCGTACCCAAGTTAAAGATTATTTTTTTCACAACGCTAATAGTATTCTAAGGCGAGATGTGTGGGATAAATATCCTTTTGATGAAAAAGCTACAAATATTGAAGATAGAATATGGGGTAAGAAAGTTACTGAAAATGGTTATAAAATTATTTATGATCCAGAGCCCGCAGTTTATCATCATCATGGGCTTCATCAGGGAAATAAAAAACAAAGACTAAATGGAGTTGTTTCAATCATTGAAGAGCTGGATAGTGATTTGATGAACCTACTTCCCGATACTTTGCAACCAGAAAATATAAATATTGCTGCAATAGTTCCAATCGGAGAGGAACTAAATGAAAGTAGCAAATCAAGAGAATTGTTGATTAATACCCTCAATATTTTGAATAAATCTAAATTTATTAATAGTGTATATATCCTCTCCTCTCAGTCTGACCTTAGTGTCCATAAAGAAAATTGGATTTCTAGAAATGAAATTAAAAATGTTGATAGTTTAGGGGTAGATAAATTAATGCAACAAAGTCTTAATATAATTGAATCTAGAGGTGATTTTCCATTACTACTCTTCTATATTAATTATGACTACCTGCATAGGCCCAACGCTCTTCTGGATGAATTAATAATTGATAGGCAATATAATGGATATACTACTGTTTTCCCTGGCTATATTGATTATGGCCATTATTGGTTTAAAGGTGACGATGGAGATTTTCATCAAAATGACTCTATGTTGGACCCTAGAGATAACCGAAATCCGACTTATATGGCGCTATATGGCCAAGGTTGCCTAACTAGTGCTTCAAATATAAGAAAAGGGATAATGATTGATGGAAAAATTGGCATCATGTCAATAAAGAACTTTAAATATACTTTGAGAGAAAAGGAGATTAGATTAATATGATTTTTAAGAATGATTATGAATTTAATATGTTCGGAATTTATAACTATAAAAAACATGGAAAACTGGATAAATTAATTCAATTTATTAGAAAAAATCATAAGATTTTAGAAGGCGATATACTAGAGTCTGGAGTTTTCCAAGGCGCCCAAACATTTGCCATTGCAATGCTGCTTAAAGAATTAGGTTCCGATAAAAAAGTTTATGCATTTGATAGTTTTTCTGGATTTCCAAGTGTTTATCATTTAAATGATAGTAAAGAAAAGTTTCATAATTTATATAACGACGGCATTATTACGCAAAAACATTATCATAATTTTTTAAATTTTATTCAATTGAAACAAAAATTAGCAGTAGGTGTTGTGAAAGATAAGCCTAGTTCAATATCGTCAAGTGGTGATTTTTCTAATAATAATATGAAAACTTTAGAGAAAAAGGCTAAATTACTTGAATTAGATAATATTATTTTTATTAAAGGTAATTTTGATATTACTATGAATGAAAGGAGCGACTTATGCCCGACTTTATCAAGAGGAGTTATGGCTGCAATTATTGACTGTGACCTATATGAATCATACACAACTACATTGAATTATTTAAGTAAAAAATTGAATAGAAGTTCCATAGTGTATTTAGATGAATACTATTCTCTGAAATTCCCTGGTGCAAGAATCGCTACTAATGAATTTTTAGATAAAACCAACAACTTTGACCTTCAGTTAGATGCTAATAATGAGGGAGACTTTGAGCGCTGGTATTTATTATGTCGCTAAAAATCTTGGGTATTACTTTAGCAAGGGGCGGCTCTAAATCTGTACCAAATAAAAATATACGTCCAATCTTAGGGGTGCCATTAATTGGGTATACAATTTCAGAGGCTTTACGCAGTAAACTTATTACTCGTTATATTATTTCTACCGATGACAAAGAAATACAAAAGGTTGCTAGGAAGTGCGGCGCTGAAGCTCCATTCTTAAGACCAAAGCAATATGCTACTGATGTTGCAAGTTCAGTTAGTGCACTGCAACATGCAGTGAAATGGGTTGAGAGTGAAGAAGGAGTTAAATATGATTTTGTTGTTGAGCTTATGTGCACAAACCCTATGAAAACAGTTGAAGATATTGATTCGTCGATTGAAAAGCTTATAAGGACGGGGGCAGATTCTGTTATTGCAGTTCATCAGCTCGAAGATCACCACCCCGCAAGAATTAAAAAAATTATAGATGATAAAATTATTGATTTTTGTATCCCAGAGGTACCAGAGAGTAGAAGGCAAGATTTAAAGCCTGAGGCATATATTAGAAGTGGGTCAATCTATGCTTTAAAGAGAGATTACCTTATGCTTGATGGCAAAAGATATGGCTCTTATAAGAGTAGGCCTCATATACTTCCCCCAGAAAGGGCAGTCAATATTGATACAGAAATTGACTTTATGATTGCTGAATTAATGCTTAAAAAGTAAATGTAGTGATATGGATTATAAAATACTAGTAATAACTCCTGTTAGACATATTAAAGGAGTCTCAGAAACGCTTGAATCTATCGGTGAAGTAACCTATATGGACGACCCTTCTATCGAAGAGGTTATTTCGGTGATTGATGGTTACGATGCAATCTTCACTAATCCAAATAAGTCCAAAGTATTTATAGGAGAAGATGTCTTAATTGAAACAAAAACGTTAAAGGTCATTTGTACGGCCTCTACTGGAACTAATCATATTGATAAAGCATATGTGGAAAAGCTTGGCTTACCAATACTTTCATTGACTGAAGAAAGAAGCGTAATTAATCGAATTAGCTCTACCGCTGAGCTGGCTTTTTCTTTAACACTGGCTAGCTTAAGGCATGTTGTAAAAGGCCATAAAGCTGTTCTGGGGGGAGAGTGGGATTATGAAAAGTATATTGGTCGACAAATGAATTGCCTAAATATTGGTGTCATAGGGTATGGTAGATTGGGAAGTATATATTCAAAATATTGCAAAGCATTTGACTCACGTGTTCTGGTTTATGATCCATATAAGGAAGTAGCTGATGAAGGTATTGAGCAGGTTTCTAAGTTAGCACATTTACTTCAAAAATCTGACGTAATTGCAATTCATGTTCACGTCACTGAAGAGACAATAGGCATGATAGATAAAGAGTGTTTTGACCAAATGAAGGATGACGTAGTTCTTGTAAATACTTCACGAGGTGATATGGTCAATGAATCAGATTTAGTAAGTTTTTTGCGACACAATCCAGGTGCAAGAATCGCTACAGACGTCCTAAACGATGAAATAAGAAATAGAGAAAAAAGCCCTCTACTGAAATACGCTCTAGAGTCTGAGCAAGTTATTATTACGCCACATATTGGTGGAATGTGTCGTGAAGCACAAGAAATTGCTTATGGACATGCAGCCAATCTTCTTAATAATTATTTCAAAAATCTATAAATATAAATCCCTAAAAGAAATATAGTATTTTTCTTTTTATTAACCAAATGGAGTAAATAAAAAAAATGTCATTAAAGAAAACTATTGTAAAGCATGCATCTGAATTTTATGCTGAAAATGACCAAGATGGAAATATCAGTGAAGAATCAATAAAAAAGTTCCATAAAAATGGCTTCATCACTTTTAAACCTGGCTTTATTGATATAAAATTACTAGATAAATTTTTACTAGAGTCAAATAAAACTTTACTTGAATGGGAAGATGGTGATGTAGGTATAGAATCAGATTTTTCAAAAGTAAGTCACAAATTTGTAAATTCTTTTACTGAAAATAATGTTTCATATCATGGGTGCCCATTACAACATCGAATTACAAGAGGTTTTGGGAGCGCTTATCTTGAACAAAACAAAAACTGGCTTCTTGGAAAAAGAGGAGTAATTTCAGAAATTTTTTGGAATTCAAATATGGCAAGTATTTTAGAAAATACTAAAATTCAATCAATTGCAAAATGCCTACTAAATGCTAAAGAACTAAGTTTTCACAATGGAAGTGTCGCAAGAACTTATCCCGGTGATGAAGGAGAATCTAAATCTTTTCATCTAGATACCAGTGGGTTCACACCTGATCCTATTGGAGCGATTAAAAATAATAGATATGTAGTAAATATTTTTGTATATTTAAGCGATGTAACTGATAATCTAGCTCCAATAAGGCTCGTACCTGAATCACATAATGAATATTTAAAGATTAACGAGTATATTTGTAAAAATAATAAAATGCCTACTGAAGTTAATATGATGTCTCAAAGGAATATGTATGAAGAGATACTCCCAGATTTTTTAGAAGAACCAATTAAAATTGTAGGTGATAAAGGCACTGTGATAGCATTTAATAATGGTTTATTACACTCAACTACTGCTAATAAAAGTGATTCTAAAGTACGAACTGCTCTAATTTGTAATTATGCAAATAGAGAACATAAAGATATTTTTAAACCTTATAAGAAGGGAAGTAAAAAATTTGCTAGCTATATTAAAGATAAGAAGCTTATTGAAAATACCTTTCTGGGGAAAGGACAACATCTTCTTCTACGCTCTATTAAACGGTTTATTCTTAGAAATATAGTAAAAATACACTCGTATATTAGGTCTAAAAAATCCATAATTCTGTATTTTAAAAATTATTTTCAATATTCTTCTATTCCTTTAGAGTCAAGACGTTACTTGAATATTGGCGCTGGGTCAAATTGGGTGCATCCATTATTTGTTTCAACTGATCAGGCACCTGGAACAACTTCGCAAATTGATTTATCAAAAAGCATACCTCTTCCTTTTGAGGATAATAAATTTATTAATATTTACTCTTCGCATTTTCTTGAGCATTTAAAGTTTTCAGAAGCACAGTACTTAGTTAGACAGTTATATCGATGCCTAGATAAGGGTGGTATTTTAAGAATAGTTGTTCCAGATATGGACTCTTGGTTAGATGCATATGAGCAAAAATCACTTAAAGAGTTTGAATACAATACTAAAGGTGATATATATCCTCAAGACAGCCTCCTAAGGTTGATTGTCAGGCAATTTGCAGAGCCAATTGTTGATAAATATAGTGATGAGGAGCTTTATAAAAAATATAATGATTTAGATAGAGAAGATTTTCTTAATTACTTTGAATTAAAAGTTAATGAAGAAAATGATCCAAGACTCGTATTTCCTGATAATCATAAAACATGGTATTCTGAGAAGAGAATGACTGGCTTGCTCTTAGCAAGTGGATTTCAGAAAATTGGTAGAGTCGAACCAACAGAATCATCAATAAAATTTTATACAGATAATTTTAAACGCTTTGATGGAGTCAAGCCAGGTAGGAACTTAACTTCACTTTTTATGGAAGCTACTAAATAGATAAAATGTATTACTTTAGATTTTAATTATGTCGTCTACCCCTATAAAAGTAGAGTCAGAATTCTTTGGTGAGTTTGCCTTATTTCCTGATGAGTCAGGAAGTGGCATTGAAATTTCACAAGAAGAAATGAGAAAATTTTCTCTGAAATACTCAAGACTTTATGAAGTTTATATTTCTAGATTAGCTCCCAAGTTAATGGAGCAATTTAACATTTCTAAACCTAGTGCCACTCTTCTTGTGCGGCAAGCTTTTGTTCCTTTATTGTTTTGTTTCATGGATCGACTAGTTCGCTTAAATATTTTGCTTAAAAAATTCCCTGGTGAATTTGTGCTATCTAGTAAAGTTAAATCATACAAATTTAACTTAATTGAAGATTTTCAAGAGGCTTCATCTATGTCTCCTGAGTTTAATCAGTATTTAATTTGGTTTATAGGACGAATCTGGAATCTTGATGAATTTAAATTAGATATTAAGCATAAATTGTTTAATTCTTTAAGCCCTGGTTTCAAAAATAATTTATTTAAAATATATACAAAAAATCCTGTGTCAATAATAAGAAGGTTATTAATGTTACTTCTTACGAATCAAAAAAAATCAAAATTTCCAGCGTTATCTTTATCTAATTCAAAATGGGCTTTGCATGATAAAGGTTTCTACATTAATCTCCTCACTGAGATTAAGTTTTCCTTGGAAAGTAACAATATTAAAAATGATGACGCTCTAAGAAATAAATTATTTACTGACGCATTAATTTCAACGCCAGAATTGGATGATTTTATAAATAGTTTAGGTTTTGGAACTTCGGAAAAAATAAATACATTTGCTTTGTTCAAAGAGTTTATTAAGTTACATTATCCTGTTTCTCTATTAGAAGCAGTACCTCAAAACATGAAGTCTTCTAAAGAAGTTCTTAACTCTTTTAATAAGTCAGTTTTAATTTCATCAGGAGCTAACTCAACATCATCAGCTTACATCTTTGCAGCTGCAAAAGATAAAGATAATTATATTGTTGATTTTCAACATGGTGGATACTATGGCTATATTGATAATTGGTCAATGATTTCAGAATTTGAGTATCCAGGCGTAGACCAGTTTGTAAGCTGGGGTTGGACGCGCATACCTCAACCAGTTATTGGAAATGGTCTCACCATTACAGATCTTCCTAGCCCATGGTTAAGTGAGCGAAAAAAATACTGGAAAAAGCTAAAAATTAATTTAGATAAAGAATATGATTTTCTATTTTTTTCGACCAAAGTTAAACGATTTCCAGATGCACCCCAAGGTGGACTATTAGCTCGAGATTTTCTTCACAAAACTGCTAAAGAACTGAAAGATCTTGTTAATAAAATTACCAGTAATCAATATACAATTCTCCATAAGCCATGTGATATTACAACAGTGAAACTCTTATCTAAAACAATGGGTGAGTTGGTTCTAATTGGTGGAGAAAAGTATGATGTTATTACTAAACTAGATAAAGGCCTAACATATGAGCTATTAAATAAATGCAATGTAGTTCTATGGGACCAGCCTGGGACTGGCTTTCTAGAATGTTTGTCGGGAGGTATTCCAACTATGATGAGTTGGAAGCGAACCTCAACTAGTGAAGAAGAGTGGGCTAAGCCTATTTTCCATGAATTGGAGGTCTCTGGGATAATACATAGGGATACTGCTTCGCTTGTCAAAGAAATGAAAAAGTTTAAAGAATCGCCTGAATTATGGATGAATGATCCACAAAGGGTTGAGTTGGTAAGTCGATTCTGTCGTCAATTTGCATGGACAAGTAAGGATTGGCCAAAATATTGGCGTAAATATTTTAAAAATATTTCTGAAGTAAAAGGAGTATAGAATGAACCAAAGTATTATCGCAAAGTTAAAAAATTATGGCTTTGCTAAGTATTCGAATGAAATTCTTACTTCAGGTGAGTTGATTGAATTAAAGAACTTCATAAATAAATTATTTTCTGATAAATCCATTGATATTAATAAAAGCTCCAACGCTCTTGTAATAGATAATTTGGCTGGAATTGATTCTAATATAGATTTTTTATTAACAAAAATAATAACTCATAAAGATGTAAAGTTAATCCTTAATAATGTTCTTGGCGATAATTATAAGGTTTGTGAAATAACTGTTAGAAGGTCAGTTCCAGGAGATTTTGGGCTTTATCTCCATCAAGATGCACCTGGAGAAACAGGTATGTCTTTGCTTTTAACAGATAATTATAGAGGTGATGGAGCTACAGCTTTTCTTTCTAAGTCACATCAATTGCCTCGTTGGTCAAGAAAAATTGCTTGGAGTAATGTGGCATTATCCTCACCGTTTCTTTCACCATTAACAGGTAAGATTGGAAATGTGGGTTTCTTTTTTAACCGAACATGGCATGCACGTTTAAAGAATATGTCTAATAAAACACATGAAGTTCTTCTAATGAGCTTTTTTCCTCAAGGGACTGCCTATAATTGCAATTGGGATGAAGAAAGTTTAAAGTCAATTACTCAGCCTGAACTTAGGAAGCTCTTTGATCCTAATGAAGATAAGCGAATATTAGATGGTGATCATAACCAAGTTTCAGCCATCGACGATAAGGTTAAAAATTTACCATATGTATTGAAATTAGAAAGCCTTAAGCTCTTAAATGTTTTATATAGAGTGAAGTTTTTAGGCTTAAAGGTATTAATACTTCATATAATATTTTTGCCAATAAGATGGCTTTATAGATTACTTCATTTGATTAAGAGATAGACTGCCTTAGGTTGATTTATTATTAATAGGAAAATATTTAAATTATGGTTAAAAAAATAGTTTTAAGGTTTTGAATATATTAATTACAGGCGCAATGGGGTTTTGTGGCAGGGGACTATATAAAATATTAAGCCAAGAAAACACCTATAATTTATTTATTTCTGATATTCAGGAATATACTGCCGATAATTATATTTGCTCTAATCTAGCTGATTTGGCTTCAGTAAGTAAACTTTTAAAAAAGACAAAGCCAGATAAAATTTTTCATTTTGCTGGCTCATTTTCTAATCAATACTCTAAAGATTACTCTGTAAACGTATTAGCGACAAAAAATCTATTAGATGCTGTAAAAACTTTAAATATAAATTGTCGTCTACTTCTTGTTGGAAGTGCAGCAGAGTATGGAGATGTTAATGAGGCAGATAATCCAGTCCAAGAGTCTTACCCGCTTAACCCTATAAGTTCTTATGGTTTAACTAAGGTTTTTCAGACGTACTTGATGAAATACTATGTTAATAATTTTTCTATGGATATCGTTATGGCGCGGCCTTTTAATATTTATGGGAAAAATATTTCAGAGAAATTATTTGTTGGTAAGGTCTATCAACAAATAAAACTATTAAAGGAAAATAAAATTAAAAAAATTATTCTTGGTAACTTAGAAAGTGAAAGAGACTATATAGCTCTTGAAGATACATTAAATCATTATATTAGGATAATGAAATATGGCGATAGTGGTCAAATATATAATGTAGGAAATGGCTTTCCTATTAAAACAAAAGTAGTTTTAGATCAAATTTTAAAAGAAGAAAACATTGATAATAGATTTATAGAGTCGAGCGTATCAGAGCATAATAAACAGACTGAAGTTAATATTATATATGCTGATATTACTAAATTAAAAGGTCTAAATTTATGACGCAAAAAATATTGAAATTTGGAGATATAAGTATTGGGGAAAATTTTCCACCAGTAACTATTGCAGAAGCTGCTGTTGAGCATTTAGGCAGTCTTAAAGTTGCAATGAGAATGGCAGAAAAAGCAAAAGATATTGGCGCTGATATGATTAAGTTTCAGATGCATCTTCCTGAGAAAGAAATGATCCCTGATGTAATAAAATTTTGGGGAGGTAGCCTTGATGAAATTTTAGAAAATTACAATCTTTCAATAGACGATCATAAAGCACTTATTAAATATTGCAAAGAAATTGGGATTCAGTATCTTTGCACCCCTTTTTGTCCAGATGCAGTAGATCTATTAAATGAACTTGGTGTAGTTGGGTTTAAAACTGGTTCAGGTGAAATGACTAACTTTCCATTAATGGAGCGGATTATTAAGACTGGAAAGCCTGTAATTATCTCAACAGGAATGTGCTCATTTGATGAGATTAAGGAAACTGTTAATTTTATGAAAAAACATGATGCTAATTTTATGCTTACAAATTGCACATCAATTTATCCACCACCTTACGAAACAATTAACTTAAAACTGATACCAAAATATAGAGAGCAATTCGATATTCATATTGGGCATTCAGACCATACTCCTGACATTTGGACTGCACTCGGCGCAGTGGCATTGGGTGCTAAAGTTATTGAGAAGCACTTCACTCTTAGTAAGTCAATGAAGGGACCAGATTATGAAGTTTCTCTGGAGCCAAAAGAGTTTAAACAAATGATAGAAGCAATTCGAAAAATTAACTTAGCTTTAGGTTCTGAGAAAAAGATTTATGCAGATGAACTTCCTGTTAGGAATTGGGCGCATCATTCTGTTGTAACAAGACTAGATATTCCAATTAACACTCGTTTAACTGAAAACATGATAACTGTAAAAAGACCTGGTTTAGGTATTCCTGCAAAACACCTAACAGAATTGTTTGGGTATAAGTCATCTAAAACTTTGAAAAAAAATACAATTCTTCAATGGGATGATGTAAAAAAATTATGAATAAATACCTAATTAATAAATCATTGGAACAATGCCACTATTTTGTCTATATTTTTTTTAAGAAGGTAAGCAGTTTATTATGATTTCTATAGGAATTATTCCTGCACGTGGAGGTTCAAAATCAATACCACTTAAAAATATCAGGCTTTTTAATGGTAAACCACTAATTGAATATTCAATTGAATCAGCTTTAAAGTCTGGTGTGCTAGATAAAATTGTTGTTTCTACAGATCATGATGGAATTGCAAAAGTCTGTGAAAAATATAAAGATGTTGAAATTATTTTTAGGCCAAAGAAATTATCTACTGACGAAGCTCTTACTGAGTCAGCTTTATTAAGTGTTTGTGATGAGCTTGAGGAAAAAAATAATTTTATTCCTGATATTGTTTTGACACTTGAGCCAACTTCACCTATGAGAACGGCTCAAACGATAAAAAATAGCATTGAAATTTTAAAAAAACAGAAATTTGATTCAGTCATTGGTGTTTTAGAAACATATGGCGTATATGGAAAAATAGTAAATGGGTGTTATGAGCATCTTGTCCCAAATCAGGCAAGAAGACGTCAGGAACGGCAGCCACTTTATATGGAATGTAGTACTATATATGCAACAACATTACAAACACTTAGAAGAAAGAATTCTGTTATTGGAGATAAAGTTTATCCTTTGAAAATTAACAAATTCGAAGCAATGGATATTAATGATGAATACGATTTTCTTCTTGCAGAGGTTTTTCAAAATATAAAGGTATAAAAATTATATGTTAAAAAAAATATGTGTTTTTACTGGTGGTAGGGCAGAATACGGTTTATTAAAACCACTTTTAGATGAAATTGTCAATGATCAATCGCTAGAGTTAAGATTATTAGTTTCTGGCATGCATCTTTCCAGTGAATTTGGACTGACTTATAAAAATATTGAAAATGATGGTTTTGTTTGTGATGAAAAAGTTGAAATGATATTAAGTTCTGACACATCAGTCTCAATATGTAAATCTATGGGCTTAGGAATGATAGGATTTTCAGAAGCTTTAGAGAGAATCAAGCCAGATATTTTTGTTATTTTAGGAGATAGATTTGAAAGCATGGTTGCTGCTACTGCAGCTTTAGTATGCAGAATACCAGTAGCCCATATACAAGGTGGTGAGTTAACTTTTGGGGCAATTGATGATCAATTTAGACATGCAATAACAAAAATGAGTTTATTGCACTTTGTAACAACCAGCGAGTACAAAAAAAGAGTTATTCAATTGGGTGAAGACCCTAATCGTGTGTTTAATGTTGGAGCAATAAATGTTGATGCAATGAAGAGAATTAAACTGTTAGAAAAACATGAGCTCGAAAAACAAATAAATTTTTCATTAGGAGCTCGAACAATACTTGTAACATTTCACCCTGTCACTTTAGAAAAGGGAACTGCTGGAAAGTATTTTTCCCAATTACTTAAAGCAATAGATGATATTGGTGATTTAAAAGTTATTTTCACGAAAACAAATGCCGATACTGATGGGAGAATAATTAATGACTTAATTGATTGGTATGTTGAGAAAAATCCAAAAAATACTGTAGCTTTTACTTCATTAGGTCAAATTCGTTACATTAGTGCTTTGAGTTATATTAGTGCTGTAGTTGGAAATTCTTCTAGTGGAATTATTGAAACACCTACTTTTAAAGTTCCTACTGTAAATATTGGTGATCGAGAAAAAGGGAGAGTATTAGCGAATAATGTTATTACTTGCAAACAGTCTATAAAAGAAATCAGACAAGCTATTGAAAAGGTTTTGTCGGAAGAGTTTGTAGATAATATAAAAAATATGATTAATCCATATGATAAGGGTGAAACAGCGAAAAATATTGTTAATACAATCAAAGAGTATGAAATACCCAGCTCAACAAAAAAAGAATTCTATGATATTTCTCCAACACTTTCAAAAGAATTTTAGGTTTAAATATGAATGAATTTAGTAGTCACTTATATAATAATGGTAGTGGTATAAAATGAAAATTTTGGTTACTGGGGCAGATGGATTTATAGGGTCGCATCTTGTGGAGGCTCTTCTTAAGAAAGGTTATGAGGTTAGAGCTTTTGTCCTTTATAATTCATTTAATTCTTTAGGGTGGCTAGATAGTTTGTCTCCAGAAGTGCTTAAGAATATTGAGATTTTTGCTGGTGATATTCGTGATTCATATGGAGTAAAAGCTGCAATGCAAGGTTGCTCTAAAGTGATACATCTTGCTGCACTTATTGCCATTCCATATTCATATCATTCTCCTGAAACTTATGTTGATACAAATATTAAGGGGACTTTGAATATTCTCCAGGCGTCTCGTGAATTAGAGATTGATAGACTTATTCATACATCAACTAGTGAAGTGTATGGGACAGCAAAGTACGTTCCTATTAATGAAAAACATCCATTACAGGGTCAGTCACCATACTCAGCAACTAAAATAGCTGCAGACCAGCTGGCTTTTTCTTTTTATTCATCATTTGATTTACCAGTAGTGATTGCTCGACCATTTAATACCTATGGACCTAGGCAATCTGCTAGAGCAGTTATTCCAACAATAATTACTCAAATTGCAAATGGATCAAGCCAAATAAAGCTTGGAGCCATTTCGCCTACTCGGGATTTTAATTATGTTAAAGATACAGTTAACGCTTTTATTAGTGCGATGGAATGCTCCAATGGACTTGGTGAGGTAATAAATTTTGGTAGTAATTTTGAGATTTCAGTTGGAGATACTGCATTATTAATAGCAGAAACTATGGGTGTTAACATTGAAATTTTTACAGATGAAAAAAGATTAAGGCCTAAAAAATCTGAGGTTGATAGGTTAGTGGCAGATAATTCTAAGGCTTTTGATTATTTTGGATGGAAGCCAGCCTATGGAGGCAAGGATGGTTTTAAAAAAGGCTTGATAGAGACAATTAAATGGTTTGAAAATTCACAGAACCTTAATATGTATAAATCTGAAAACTATAATATTTAGACTAAGCAAAAATAGAAATGAAAAACTTAAATAATATTCTAATTTCTCCTAAAACAACTCTTTTGGATGCTATCCAAGTTATTGATAAGGCTCAAACACAAGTAGCACTCATTGTTAATTCTGAAAAGAAATTGCTTGGCTCTCTTACTGATGGGGATATAAGAAGAGCTTTAATGAAGAAAACTGAACTATCAGAAGTAGTTGAATCTTTTATGTTTAAAACACCATTAACTGCAAGCATTGATGCCTCTAATGCAGATATTTTGTTCTCAATGAAGAAAAATGGAATTAATCAAATGCCGATTTTAGATCATGATGAGAAAGTTGTTGATCTCAAATTATTAACTGAGTATTTAAAACCAGTAGTTAGAGATAATTCAGTTGTAATAATGGCTGGTGGACTTGGGTCTCGCTTAAAAGAATTAACACAAAATATACCTAAACCAATGTTGAATGTGGGGGATAAGCCTATATTAGAAACTATTGTTCGTAGTTTTGTTAATCAAGGTTTTCAAAATATATGGATAGCAGTTAATTATCAATCAGAGAAAATTGAAAATTATTTTGGAAATGGTGAAGAATTTAATGCAAATATCCGTTATCTAAAAGAAGATATGCGACTTGGAACAGCTGGTGCCTTAAGTTTACTACCCTCAAACCAAGAATTGCCAATTATTGTTATGAATGCTGATCTTTTAACATCTATTAATTATGGGGAAATGATTGATGCTCATTTTAGTTCCTCAGTTAATGCAACTATGGCTGTTAGAGAATTTGAATATCAAATACCCTATGGAGTTATTCATACAAAAAAAGATTTTGAAATATTAGATCTCGAAGAAAAACCAATTCATAGAAGCCTAGTTAATGCAGGTATTTATGTGCTTTCACATAATGTCATTAAGTACGTACCTAAAAGTACTTTTTTTGATATGACCGATTTATTTACTGCTTTATTAAAAGATAATCAGAAGGTTAATTATTTTCAAATAAATGGTTACTGGCTAGATATTGGTAGGCATGAAGATTTTTATCAGGCAAATTCTGATTTTCAGGATATCTTTCTTTAAATTTCATTACTAACAATTTTACTAATTCAATGCTAAAAATAAATTTTTATAGAGCTTAATATGAATACAAAAAAAAATACTAATATTAAAAATAAAAACCTCGATGTTAAATATGGCTTACCTAAAGATGTCCAATTTTGTAAAAAATGTATAATTTCTAATCAAAGGCCATCAAGTGTTGTTGAGTTTAAAAATAAATCTTCTCATCTAAAGCAGACAATTAATTTCGATGAATATGGAATATGTTCTGCTTGTAAATATGCCGAAACTAAAGAAAAAATTGATTGGTTACAACGTGAAAAAGAATTAATAGCATTATGTGACCTTCATAGAAGCGAAGATGGGTCTTATGACTGCATTATTCCTGGGAGTGGAGGAAAAGATAGCGCCTTTACTTCCCATATTTTAAAATTTAAGTATGGAATGAATCCTTTGACTGTTACATGGGCGCCCCATTTGTATACTGAAATTGGCTGGAAAAACTTTGAAAATTGGGTAGGTTCAGGTGTTGATAATATTCTTTTTTCACCTAATGGTAAACTTCATAGACAATTAACTCGTTTAGCATTTGAGAATCTAACTCATCCTTTTCAACCATTTATTATTGGACAAAAATTAATTGGCCCAAGGATGTCTGCTTTATATGGAATTCCATTAGTATTCTATGGAGAAAATCCTGCTGAATATGGAAATAATATTGAAGACAATGAGACGCCAACTATGGATATGTCATTTTTTTATGAAAAAAATAGTAATATAAACAATCTTTTACTTGGCGGCGTCTCTGTAAGTGATTTAGTTAAGAATTATGGGGTTAATATAAATGATCTAAATCCATATTTGCCAATCAATAGTGAGAAGTTGCTAAGTCTTGGTACTGAAGTTCATTACCTAGGGTACTATCTTAAATGGGATCCACAAGAGTGTTTCTACTATGCTACTGAAAATACTGGTTTTAAAATAAATCCTGAAAGAACTGAAGGAACATATTCTAAGTACAGCTCAATTGATGACCGAGTTGATCCTTTACATTATTTTACAACTTTGATTAAATTTGGCATTGGTCGAACTTCTTATGATGCAGCACAAGAAGTGCGAAATGGAAAAATTACTAGGGAGGAGGCTATTGCACTGATCAAAAGATACGATAGCGAGTTTCCTGCAAAATATTTTAATGAAATTTTGGAATATATGAATATAACTGAAGCTCGATTTTGGGAGGTTATAAATGCTGCAAGATCTGCTCATTTGTGGAAGTTCCAGGATAATGAATGGTCTCTTAGAAAACCTATTTGGGAAGAATAATGTCGAGAGTTAGGCTTATTTCACGTCTTGATATTAAAGGCTCAAATCTCATCAAAGGGATTAATTTAGAAGGACTTCGAATAATTGGTGATGCGCAAGAGTATTCAAATAAGTACTACAGTCAAGGTATTGATGAAATTATTTATATGGATGTAGTAGCGTCACTCTATGGTCGAAATAGCTTACATGAGTTTGTTAAAAAAACAGCAAATGATATTTTTGTGCCTTTAACTGTTGGAGGTGGTTTACGTTCTGTAGACGATGTAAAGAAGATGTTAAGGTCTGGAGCAGATAAAGTTGCAATAAATACGGCTGCCACAAAGCGCCCCAAACTAATCAATGAAGTAGCTGAAGAATTTGGATCACAATGCATAGTTCTTTCCATTGAGGCAAAAAAACAGTCTAATTACTGGGAGGTTTATACTGACAATGGGCGTGAAAAAACCAGCTTAAGTGTTGTTGAATGGGCGCAATATGGTGTTGAATTAGGCGCTGGAGAGATTTTACTGACTTCAGTAGATCAAGAGGGAACAAGGCAAGGCTTTGATTGTGAATTAGTTCATGCTGTCGCAACTTCAGTTCCAGTTCCAGTAGTTGCAAGTGGGGGTATGGGTAATCATAAGCATTTGATAGATGTTGTTAAATATGGCCAAGCTAGTGCTGTTGCTATGGCGGATATCCTTCATTACGATAGGACTTCGTTAATTGAATTACGAAAATTATGTTTGGATGAAAATATCGATATTAGAATAGTATGAATGAAGTAGTAGTGATAGATTATGGTATTGGAAACCTTTATAGCGTTAAAAGAGCTTTAGAGTATTGTGGTGCTAAAGTAATACTAACTGATAATTCAGATGTAATTATTAACTCTACTCGAGTTATACTGCCTGGTGTTGGTGCCTTTAAAAATGGAATGAATGGATTAGAAGCTAAAGGCTTGGTCCCTGTACTTAAAGAATATGCTAGAAATGGTAATTTTCTTTTAGGTATATGTCTTGGTATGCAAATGTTAGCCACTACAAGTGAAGAGTTTGGGACTCATCTGGGGCTAGATATAATTCCCGGCCATGTTGGAAAAATTTCTAATCTTGGATCAAATGGAGTTACTCATAAAATACCTCATATAGGTTGGACAGAATTAATTAAAACAGATCAAAATAAAGAATGGAATAATACAATCCTATCAGGACAAAAATTAAGTGATAGTGTTTACATAGTTCATTCTTATGCTGTTACACCGGATAACCCAGATTATAAGCTAGCTGACTGCTTATATAATGGGCTTAAAATATCTGCTGTCATTAATAAAGGTAATATATATGGATGCCAGTTTCATCCAGAAAAGAGTGGCAAAGTAGGGTTAGAAATCTTACGTAAATTCATAACATTATAAAACAAAATTACTATATTTCAATTAAATTATATGATAGGTTATTTTTTAAAGTTTAAACATCTATTGCATATATTAAGTGTAATAAAAATAGAGTGGAGGTCTCCTAGGCAAAGTGATTTATTGATTTATGATCCAGCTGGTTCAGAAATTCTCATTAAATATTTATCTCCATGGCGTCCAAAGCTACTGTACGTTAGGCGCGAACAAATAAATATTTTTGTTTTAATACTCAGTTTTTTTCAAAGAGGGAAGCTAAATATTAGTTATGTGGATGTCTATATTAAGAGAGTAAATCCACGTCTTATTATCACATTCATCGATAATAATAAGAATTTTTATAAGATTAGTCCATGCCATCCAGAAATTAAAACAATTTTTGTGCAAAATGGATTTAGAGGCTATTATTTAGATGTGTTTGAAATACTTGACAAGGAAAGTTTCAATGAAAGAGATTTACTTCATGTTGACTACATGATGACTTTAGGCTCTGATATTGGAAAAGAATATGGGCGCCATATTTCTGGATGTCAAGTTCCTATCGGATCTTTAAAAAGTAATAGTTTGATGAAGAAACAGCCAATGGTAAGAGGTGTAATTTCATATATTTCACAATGGTATCAAGGTGGTTTTTATTTAGGCGGTCTATTTTACTCACATGAAGATTATTCTAAAGAAGTTGATCACCTAGTAATTAAGAGTATTGCAAAGTTCGCAAGGGACAATAAAAAGCAATTTTGCATAATACCACGATATGATAAATCTGAAGATTTGCGAAAGAAAGAAGAATTATATTTTCGAGATATTGTTGGAGAAGAAGTGGACTTTTTAGATCCAAAAGTTAATCTTTCATCATATCAAGCAACAGATATATCTGAAGTAGTAGTTACAACTGATTCGACTTTAGGGTATGAATCTCTTGCAAGAGGAAATAAAACTGCATTTTTTTCAATACGTGGTAATATTCTTAATATCCAAGGTCAATCATTTGGGTGGCCTAAACAATTTCCAGACGATGGCCTTTTCTGGACAAATAATCCAAATAAAACTAGTTTTATTCAAATTCTTGATTATTTATTTACAGTTAATGATGTTAAATGGAAAGAGGATGTTTTGGAGTCAGGCTTCTCTTCTGTGATGACTAATGATCCGGGTAATGAGATATTCAAATCTATAATAGAAAAAGAACTTGGTTCGACGCCAATGTCTCAATAAGTGGGTATATTATGAGTAGTACTGATTTTAATAGAGCACCCGACTTCAAGGGAAAAATACGAAGCAATATAAAGCTGTTTCATTATTTATATGGAATTTATGAAAACTAATTGGCTTATTCGAAACGGTAGTTTTCGACTCAGACTGCCATGAACGAGATAATTTTTTTATGTGGCTTGAGAGGCGGTTAGCCAGCTCTTTAAACTAATCTAATTATCTAAGATGCCCAATCTAAAATATTATTTAATTACAACTGCTGATGAAAGAACCTGGAAGTTTGATCGTCCAGTTCTTTTTCTAGGAGAGTGGTGTTGTTTATATAATCGAAAACATATATGGCAGAATATGGATGCCATAATTGCAGAACCTTATGGTTTGGGTCAAAAACAAAAGGATTTAGATTATTTAGAAACTCGAGCACTGGAAAAAAAACTTTTTCCTTTTCTATGTGATGCATTGAACAAATATCATGGTACAGATCATCAATTAAGATTTTGGCAGATTGTTATAGGGCATTGGTTTCGTCGATATATTAATGTAATCTTTAACCGTGTTAAAACATTAGAACAGTGTGAAAAGTTATATAAATTGAGCGGTACAACAACTTTTGATATTGACTACTATAATCTCGCACCCCTAGATTCAAATGCAGCAATCTTGGCGTTCAATGACGATAGCTGGAATAATGAATTGTATGTTAGAATTTTAGATCTGCTTGGAAATACAAGTTGCCCGATAGAAAAAATTGCTACTAATGAAGGGAGTGGCTTTAAGTGGAACTTGCCTACAAAAAGAATTACAACCAAACAGAAAATAAAGCGCTGGATTTATTGGAATTTAGATTTTATAACAGGACTCCTGCTTAAAGAAAGAGATGCATTGATTATCTCAAGTTTTTTGCCTAAGAAGGATGCTTTTAAACTGCATTTGAGTTTGAAGCAAGTGCCACAAGTTTTTTTTCCCTCGCAAATAAAACAAATAAAAACCCCCAACCAAGAGCTTCGCAATACTTTATCTAATCAATTATCTTTAAAAGTAAAAAATAACACACATCATAATATTTTTAGTTCACTAATATTTGAACTCCTACCAGTATGTTATTTAGAAGGGTTTTCAGATCTTTTAAGTAATGTTCAGAAATTACGTTGGCCCAAAAATCCGAAATTTATATTCACATCAAATAATTTTGATACAGATGAGATATTTAAATTATGGACTGCGCAGAAAGTAGAGGCTGGAGTCAAATATTTTGTTGGACAACATGGGAATAATTATGGCACGCATCGTTATATTAATCCTTCAATTGAGGAATTGACTCCAGATAAGTTTCTTACTTGGGGCTGGACAGATCATTTGCCACAACATACCCCTACTTTTATATTTAAGAAATATAAAAAAAATAGTAAGCTTTTTAATCCTCTAGGGGGATTGTTATTAATCGAAGATATGCTTTACCATAGAATGGACACTTGGGATACTGCATTTGAGTTTGAAGCATGCTTCAAAGAGCATAAAAAATTTGTTGAGAATCTAGAAACAAAAATAAGGGATGATTTAACCATCAGAGTTCATCATAGTCAAAAATTACTTAGATCATTTGCATTATCTAGATGGCATGACTATGACTCAAATCTTAATATAGATGATGGCAAAAATTCAATTAATGATTTGATTTCTAAAAGCAGGTTAGTTATTCAGGGTTATGACTCTACAGGAATTTTAGAGACACTCTCAAAAAATATCCCTACATTAGCTTTTTGGGACAATGATCTCGAACACTTAAGGGATAGCGCATTGCCTTACTATCAATTACTTATTGAGGCAGGTATTGTTCATTTAAGTTCTGATTCTGTTGTTTTAAAAGTCAATGAAGTATGGGATGATATTGATCAATGGTGGGGGAGTAAAGAAATACAAGAAGCACGAAATACTTTTTGTGAACGATATGCTAGAGTAAGTCAAGACCGGATTCAGGATATAAAAAAAGCATTACATTAAATAATTATGAATATTTGTTTTTTACTGAAAATTATTATAAAAGTGGGTTAGATACATTTATTATTAATTTAATTAATGCATGGCCTTCTAATAATGATAATTATTTTCTCCAGTTCTAAGGGCTGTCTCTAAGATTGTAAACTATAAAAATTCTCGTATTCTTGATGAGGGATATGGTCCTGGATTATTTTTGAAATCTATCATAAGTGCAGGTTGTAATGATTTTTTTGGTGTTGATGGTCCAACTCAATTTTCAGAGCGAGCAATTCAAAGAGGATATAAAGAAGTGCGTATAGTTGATGATCTTAGTAGTTGCCCTCTGCCATTTCAGGAGGAAAGTTTTGACTTTATTGTGTGTAAGGATGTTTTTGAGCATTTATTGGACCCTATCTATGCTCTGAAAAGTATTAAGTGCGTTTTAAATAAGATGGATATTTTTTACTTCATGTCCCAAATCATTTTCCTTTATTTGGAAGATTGAAGTTTTTATTTAATAATAATATTGATACATTTGCATTTTTTAAAGGAGAGAGTCGATGGACTTTTCCACATATTAGATTTTACGAATATAATGATAGTTTAGAAACTCTATCCAAACATGGCTATAATCTTGCAGCTGATTTAAATAAATATTTGCCAGCTTTTTCAATGTTTTCTCGTTTTAAAATACTGCGTCCATTCATGAATTATCTTATGAGAAAATTTCCAAATCAATTCACTTCTGGATATACTTTTCTATTAACTAAGAGTTTGAGGGAGTAGTTATTATTAATAATCAAAAAAATAATTTTGAATCTAGCATGAATGGCGCTTCTGTTCTTATAACAGGCCATACTGGCTTTAAAGGCTCATGGCTAACGGCATGGCTTAAACAACTAGGCGCTAAAGTTATTGGGATATCGCTCGAACCAATAACAGTTCCATCTCATTTTGGCGCAGCAAAAATGAAAGATGGTATCGATGATTTTCGAATTGATATCCGAGAGCAAAAATTAGTTGAAGATGCTATTTTATCTGCTCAACCAGATTTTGTATTTCATCTTGCAGCTCAAGCGTTGGTTCGATATTCTTATGATGATCCAATAAAAACATGGCAAACAAATGTTATGGGTACGCTTAATGTACTCGAAGCATTGCGTAAATTAGAAAAACCTTGTTCAGCAGTTATTATTACTAGTGACAAATGCTATGATAATGTTGAATGGGTCTGGGGGTATCGTGAGACAGATGCGCTAGGTGGGCCAGATCCTTATAGCGCTTCCAAGGGTGCTGCCGAACTTGCAATTCGTTCTTATGTTAAATCATATTTTCCTAATGCTACTAGCAAAGTTCGTATAGCCTCTGCAAGGGCAGGCAATGTAATTGGTGGTGGAGACTGGGCGGAAGCTCGAATTGTGCCTGATTGTGTAAAAGCTTGGTCGATAAATAATGAAGTTGAGCTTCGTAACCCAAATTCCACCAGGCCTTGGCAACATGTGCTTGAGCCATTGAGTGGTTACATTGCCCTTGCAATCGCGCTACAAAAAAAGCCTGAAATTCATGGTGAATCATTCAACTTTGGTCCTCAGGCTGAGCAAAATCATAGTGTTTTGGAGCTGGTGCAACAGATGGGTAAATATTGGGACAAGGTGCGATGGAAAGATGTGTCAAGCTCTATTTCTGGGCCTTATGAGTCTGACCTACTTAAGCTTAACTGTGATAAAGCATTACACTATTTAAATTGGCATGCTGTAATGGGATTTGATGAAACAGTGCGAATGACTGCTGAATGGTTTCGTTTTTATTATGAAAATCCCTCAAAAACTTCCGCTTTAACAAATTCTAATATTAATGCATATACTGAAATTGCTAGACAAAAAGGCTTATTATGGGCGCAATGAGTTTAAATGATATTTTAGTTACACAGCTAGCGCGTATAAACGTGGAAGGTGGAGATGTGCTACATGCCATTAAAAAAAGTGATATAGGCTTTGATGGTTTTGGCGAGGCTTATTTTTCTTGGATTAATAATGGTTCTGTAAAGGCATGGAAGTGCCACACAAAAATGACAATGAATATTATCGTACCCTTTGGCAAAGTAAGATTTGTGTTCTTCTTGGAAGAAGCTGAAGAATATAGAGTCGAAGAAATTGGCAATGACCGCTATATAAGACTCACTATTCCTCCTGGAATATGGTTTGGTTTTCAAGGGATTTCATCAGGACAGAGCCTTGTATTGAATGTTGCAAATATTGTTCATAACCAAAATGAACTTAAACGCCTTAATTTATCGGAGATTGAATATGATTGGGTATAAATTATGAAAGTTATTCTACTTGCTGGGGGTTTTGGAACTCGTTTAGCTGAGTATACAGATGTTATTCCAAAACCAATGGTACCTATTGGTGGAAAGCCAATTCTGTGGCATATTATGCAAACTTATGCCCACTTTGGGCATAAGGATTTTTACATTGCTTTAGGATATAAAGCAGAGGTAGTTAAAGAATACTTTCTTAATTATCATACGTTTAATTCAGACTTTACTGTCGATCTTGCTTCTGGAAATATTTCTCCTCATCAGACAGACCCTGCTGATTGGAAGGTAACCCTTGTGAACACTGGAGATGAGTCGATGACTGGTGGCCGCATAAAGCGTCTGCAGAAGTTTATAGGCAATGAAACTTTCATGTTAACTTATGGAGATGGTTTAGCTGATATTGATCTAGAGGCATTACTAAAATTTCATCGAAGTCATGGAAAGATGGTCACTATATCTGCTGTTCGACCTGCAGCTCGATTTGGTGAATTAGAACTTGATGGCCAGCGAGTTGCTAGTTTTCAAGAAAAGCCCCAGATGCATCAAGGGTGGATTAATGGTGGATTCTTTATAATAGAGCCTGAATTTTTTGAGTTGATTGATGGAGACAGCACTTTATTGGAGCGTGAACCATTAGAACGGGCAACTAAAGCAGGAGAATTAATGGCTTATTGTCACGATGGATTCTGGCATTGCATGGATACCAAGCGAGATCATGATCTGCTAGAGTCTATGTGGTCAAAAGGCGCCCCTTGGAATGTTTAAAAACATGAAATGAATATTCTTATTACAGGTGGATTTGGTTATATTGGGAGTCGGTTAGTAAAACATTTGCACAATGAAGGACATCAAATTATTATTGGTACACGCTCTTTAAATTGTTATGAAGATTGGTTTACTCAAGTTAAAGTTGTATTTACAGATTGGAATGATAGTTATGCTCTTGAGCAAATATGCATTGGGGTTGATGTGGTAATTCATGCTGCAGGCATGAATGCAAAAGATTGTGAAGATAATCCAGAAAAAGCATATGATTTTAATGGCTTGGCGACTGCCCGCCTAGTTTCTTCTTCTTCTCGTGCGAAAGTTAAGAGGTTTATTTACTTATCTACTGCTCATGTTTATTCAAACCCCCTCATTGGAAGTATTTCGGAGTTAACAGAACCTAAAAATATTCATCCATATAGTACGTCACATGTTGCTGGCGAAAATGCTGTATTAAATGCTAATAAGAAAGGTGATATAGAGGGGATAGTTCTGCGACTTTCTAATGTGTTTGGTTGCCCAGTTAATATAAGCATTAATTGCTGGATGTTGTTAGTAAATGACTTGTGTCAGCAAATAGCGAAAACACAAAAAATAATTCTCAGCTCAAGTGGAATTCAACACCGTAACTTTATTTCATTAAATAATGTAAGTAGAGTTATATCTCATTATCTAACTTTACAAAAGAATGATTTACTTGATGGGTTGTTTAATGTTGGCAGTGATTATTCAATGTCAGTTTTTGATATGGCTCTAAATATAGCTAGATGTAGTAAAGTTGAACTAGGTTTTGAGCCAATAATTGAAAGGATACGGGCAAAAAAAAATGAGAAAACTGCTGAACTAAGATATAACACCTTAAAACTAAAAAGCACTGGAATTGAACTTAAAGATGATATGGATGCAGAAATCACTCAAACTCTTAGGGTATGTAAAAATCATCATGATGAAATACGCTGAACTTCAAATAGTTTAAAGATATGAGGCCAAGAGTATCAGTTTTAATGACTATTTATAATTCAGATTTGTTTTTGAAAGAAGCAATTGATAGTCTACTTTGTCAAAGTTTTGACGACTGGGAATTAATAGCAGTAGAAAATGGCTCTAGTGATAAATCAGCCGCTATCCTTAATAACTATAAAGATCATAGGATTAGAGTTTTTCCTTTTTTGAAAAACATAGGTCGCACTCAAGCGCTTAGATTTGCTTTTAAGCAGGTAAAAGGCGAGTTTATTGCAGTATTAGACTCAGATGATGTTGCAATGCCTGAACGAATTGGTATACAAGTTTCTTTTCTTGAGTTAAATCCTAAAATACTTTTGGTTGGAACCTGGGTTGAGTATATTGATAAGTCAAGTAATATTATTTCAACATTAAAGCCTGATCCAGATGAAAAGAAATTACGAGATTGCCTTGGTTGGATGAATCCGATAACGCATTCTTCGGCTATGTTTCGTGCATCTGTCGCAAAGGAGGTTGGCGGCTATCCTGAAGAATTGATTTATGCACAAGATTTTGGCTTAATAATTGCCTTAGCTCAAAGAGGTGGGGTAGCAATTATTCCTAAATTACTATGCAAATTTCGCATACTAAATAACAGTATGTCTAATTCATTAGAATATGCTTTAATAGCTGCCATTGAGGGAAAAATATTACTTTATCGCGCATTAAAAATATTTAATCTTAGCAGTTTTTCTCGTCGTCAAAATCGAAGAGCCATAGCTATTTATGATATTAAGATAGGTATAATTTTAATAAAGCAGAAAAATGTAACTAAAGGTATCTGTGGAGTACTAAGGGGAGTTGTGAGCGCCCCTTCAGCTCTATTTATTAATGGCAAAACTCAAAAATATTTTTTTCGTTTAAAAAAATCTAGGAAAATTCTTTAGATTGCAATTACTCTATGATTTACTGAAGTAAATAGGTCGTGTGTATATACTCCTTTACTAGATAAAATTTTATTGATAGCTATGCTATCTACCCACTGTGTAAGTATGATAAATCATAATGTAAAGAGTAAAATTTCAGAACGTAATCTTAACAAAGTCATTGTCGCACTTATGATTAGTTCTGTATATATTGTTGGTAACTATTTCTGGCTTACAAAATTGCTAGACGTGAGAATTGTATCGCAAATTATTGTGTATTCTGCTACTATTATACTGTTTACTCCAATTATTCTTAAACGAATACATACCTATTATTCTGAGCCAATATTCCTCCTGACTTTAAGTTTATTATTCTCGAGTATATTTTTCGCGCGAGGTGAAGAAGATATTTTATTTAATTCTTTTAATGTTTTTATTGTTGCCGCTGTGATGTGTGCAGAAAAAAAATATGCAGATAGTATGACTATATCAATTATATTGATTGCTACTTTCTTTTCACTTCTTGGTATTTTTCAATTTTTTATTTTATTATTAAATCCAGATTTATCTCCATTTGTCCAATTTTCTTCATTTGAAAAGCAATACCTTCAACATGACAATATATCGCTTCACCCTTTGATGATTTTAGGATTTGCAACAGGAGAGCAGTACGAATTATTTGGCATATCCATTACTCGAGTTCATAGCTTCCTAAAAGAGCCATCTATGATGGTGCCTTATTTTCTCATGCCAGGTATTTTGGCACTTAGCTACAAGGGTTGGGTTAAGTGGCTATCAATTCCTTTAATTCTTTTCTCATTACTTAGTTTTTCTGGAGCAGTTGGTGCGTCTATGATATTAGTATTCGGATTTTTTGGTCTGTACATTTTAGCAAGAGGAAATATGAAGCTTCTCACAGTTATACCAATTTTGCTGTTAGTAGTTTTTTCTATAGTATTACTTGTATTTGATATTCAATGGATTGTCGACCTGGTTATGTTTCAGATAGATAAAATTAAGGCTGCTGCAACCTTTCTTGAAAAACGCACAAGCCTTACTATACGGTTAGAGGAAATTAAGTTAGGTTTTTTATTTCTTAAGGAGAACATTTTTGGCATTCGTAACTTCATAGTTGGCGTGGGAGGAATATTTTTTTATGCATTGTTTTACTCTGGAGTAGTGGGGGGTTTACTGATCCTATTAGTTTTTAGGGAGTATTTCAATTTAACTGCCTCACTTAGAGGTATTATGCCATTATCTTTTGTGCTGATAATATATGGTACATTGACTCAGGTTTTAATTCTAACTTCAGGTGGTTTTTTTCATCCTCTTGGGTTTATTGTTTTGACCTTATTGTTAATGAGGCTACGCGCGTTGAACTTGAAAGTAAAAAAACTTATTATTTAAAAAAATGCTTGTTAGTTTTAATATAAATACAACAATGAGAATCCCTTATAGTTCAATATTGATTTGGTTGATAATTGGATATCTATCTTCACATAAAATAACTAAAAATGCATAAGATACTTTTAATTGGATCGACACCCCCTCCAATAGGCGGCATAACTATTCATATTGATAGATTTTTAAATTTATATAATAAAAATGGTAGGTTTGACATATCTGTATTTGATCTTAAAAAGAAAGTGATCTTCCAAAAGAATAATAAAATAACTAATATATTTAAAATATTTTTATTCTTCTTTTCATCCAAAGTAATTCATATACATGTATCTAATGATTTTATTAAATTACTATTTGCTTTGATTGGTAGAATGCTTTTTAAAAAGGTTGTATATACTCAGCACAATTGCATGGTTAGAAATAAATTTGCTTTTAAATTTATGTATAAACTTTGCAATAAGGTTATTCTAGTAAACTACAAAGGGATTGATAAAAGTTTAATAAATATTAATAAGACTGAAACGATACCACCATTTTTGCAACCATATAGATTTAACAAGTTGCAGAATAGTCTTGAAAATGAGATAAAAAAATATAATCAAATAATATCAACTAATTGTCACTCTTATGCCCTGATAGATGGAGAGCATATATATGGATTTGATCTTATTATAAAAGCTTTTTATAAGCTATCTAAAGAAAGAAAAATAAAAAATACGCTTTTAATTCTTTTAGACCCCTCGAAGACAACAACAAAGTTTGTAAATGATTTATTAAAACAGAAAAATTTTCAAAGTAACAAAATTTTACTTGTAACTGAGCAATTAGATTTTGTTTCTCTGATTAAGAAATCAGATATAACGATACGAGCTACCAGAACTGATGGCGACTCTTTATCTATAAGAGAATCACTCTATTGCAATGTGCCGATTATATGCAGTGATGTAGTAGAAAGACCAGAAGGGGTGGTTATGTTTAACAATGATGATAGTGATGATTTATCAGATAAAATATTAAATACTTTAAACAGTAAAGCGAGTTTTAAATATAAGAATATTGATTATGGAAAAAAAATATTAGATATTTATGATGAATTAGTGGGGATGTAAAAAAATGAATATCTTAATATAGTGTTTTTCAGATTTTGCTGACGTATTTATTGCACATATAAAAAAGGAGTGAAATAATTGTTTAAGAATAAAATTTTATTAATTACAGGTGGAACTGGGTCTTTTGGAAATGCTGTTTTATGTAGATTTCTAGATCTTGATATCAAAGAAATACGAATTTTTAGTCGAGATGAGAAAAAACAAGATTATATGCGTCGTAAATATGCTGATGATCGTCTTAAATTTTATATTGGTGACGTTAGAGATTATGACTCTGTTATGAATGCTATACGAAGTGTAGACTATATCTTTCATGCCGCAGCGCTTAAACAAGTTCCATCATGTGAATTTCATCCAATTGAGGCAGTAAAGACTAATATCTTAGGCACTGAAAATGTACTTACTGCCGCGATTAATGCAAATGTTAAAAGGGTAATTTGTCTTAGTACAGATAAAGCGGTGTATCCAATTAATGCTATGGGTATATCCAAAGCAATGATGGAAAAAGTCATTGTAGCCAAATCTCGTCAAGGTGGTGAGTCTACGGTAATTTGCGGCACACGATATGGTAATGTAATCGCATCTAGGGGTTCTGTAATTCCTTTATTTTTAGAGCTTATTAATGCGAATAAAGAGTTGACACTTACCGATCCGAATATGACACGCTTTATGATGACCCTAGATGATGCTGTTGACCTGGTTTTATTCGCTTTTAGCAATGGAAACCCTGGAGATATTTTTGTTCAAAAAGCCCCCGCTGCAACAATTGGTGATATGACCCAGGCATTATGTGAATTGATGGGTAAGCATAACTACCCAACTCGGGTTATTGGTACGAGGCACGGTGAAAAGCGATACGAGTCCTTACTATCTAGAGAGGAAATGGCATGTGCTTTAGATATGGGTGATTATTTCAGAATTCCTCCAGATTTAAGAGACCTTAATTATGCTAAATATGTAGATCTTGGAGAAGAGAGTATTACCAATGCAGATGAGTATAATTCAGATAATACTGTTCGGCTGGATATTAAAGGCATAAAGTTGCTATTAAATAAATTAAAATTTATCCAGGCCGCCACTAAAGGTAAAACTATTGATCCAGAAGAATAAAATGAAGGTATTAGTAACTGGACGAAACGGCTTTATTGGTAAGAATTTAATTGTTCGTTTAAATGAATTGAGTGTTCAAGTTGCAACCTATACACGTGAGAACTCAATTCAAGATTTAGAAGAGCTTATTAAAAATACTGATTACGTTGTTCATTTGGCAGGGGAAAATAGGCCTGACGACGAGAAAGACTTCGATGTTAATAATGCTGGATTGACCAGATCTATTTGTGATGCTGTGCGATCTTCAGGTAAAAATATTTCTATTATCTTGGCATCTTCTGTTCAAGCTGATCTTGACAATGCATATGGTAAAAGTAAGTTAGATGCTGAGGTTGCTGTGAAAGCGCTTGAGATTGATATAGGTTGCCCTGTTTATGTGTATCGCCTGCCTGGCGTGTTTGGTAAGTGGTGTATGCCTAATTACAACTCTGTCGTTGCTACATTTTGTCATAATATAAGTCATGATCTTCCTATACAAGTCAATGATCCGTCTTTTGAGTTGAGCTTGGTTTATATAGACGACGTTGTTGAAGAGTTTGTTAAAGTGATACAAGGGAAAAGGAGCGGGGGAAAAGCTCTAATAGTGCATCCAGAGTATAAAATTAAATTAGGAGATTTGGCTGAGCAGATTAGGATTTTTAGAGAAAGTCGAGACTCTCTCATTACTGAAAAAGTTGGTAGTGGTCTTGTACGTAAGCTGTATGCAGCATATCTTAGTTATTTTTCTCCTGAGCAGTTTGTTTATTCGATACCTTCATATGCTGATGAGCGAGGAATATTTGCAGAAATGCTGAAAACAAAAGACAGTGGCCAGTTTTCATTTTTTACTTCAAAACCGGGAATGACTAGAGGTGGTCATTATCATCATTCTAAAACTGAAAAGTTTTTAGTTATCAAGGGTAAGGCAAGGTTTGGTTTTAGGCATGTTATTTCTGATGAAAGACATGAGATTACCACCTCTGGAAATAAACTAAAAATTGTAGAAACCGCACCAGGATGGTCACATGATATTACCAATGTTGGTTCAGAGGAGATGGTAGTTATGCTTTGGGCAAGTGAAATTTTCGATCCTGATAATCCTGATACCACAGCATATAAAGTTTAGAGGCAAACAAGATATGAAAAAATTAAAAATTGCAACAGTAGTGGGAACACGTCCAGAAATCATACGTCTTGCATGCGTTATTAAGAAGCTTGATGAGCATTGTGAACACATTCTGATTCATACAGGGCAGAACTATGATTATGAATTAAATGAAATTTTCTTCGATGATCTAGGAATTAGAAAGCCGGATTATTTTTTAGGTGCTGCTGGCGCAACCGGTGCTGAAACTATTGGTAATGTAATTATTAAAGTTGATAAAGTATTAGAAGAGATTGAGCCGGAGGCTATGCTTATATTGGGAGATACAAATAGTTGTATGGCGGCGCTACCTGCTAAGCGAAGAAAGATACCAACATTTCATATGGAGGCTGGTAATCGTTGTTTTGATCAACGCGTCCCAGAAGAAATTAATCGCCGTTTGGTTGACCATATGGCTGATATTAATTTAACTTATAGTAGTATTGCTAGAGATTATCTTTTGAGCGAAGGTTTGCCAGCAGATATGGTCATTAAAACCGGCAGCCCAATGTTTGAAGTAATCAATACTTACAGAGATGGAATCGAGGCGTCAGAAGTGCTCACTCAATTAAAATTAGAAAAGTATAATTTTTTTGTAGTAAGTGCTCATCGTGAAGAGAATATAGACTCAGATGTTAATTTTTTAAAATTAACTGACTCGTTAAATCTTATTGCAAAAACTTACAATATCCCAGTTATTGTATCAACGCATCCACGTGTGCAAAAACGTATTGATGCTATGGATATTAAGTTTCACAGTTTAATTCAGTTATTAAAGCCACTTGGTTTTAAAGATTATAATAAATTGCAAATTTCAGCAAAGGCGGTGCTTTCAGATAGTGGTACCATTAATGAAGAGTCATCAATTATGAATTTTCCAGCTTTGAATTTACGCGAAGCGCATGAAAGGCCAGAGGGGATGGAAGAGGCTGCAGTTATTATGACTGGCCTTGGGGGTGAGCGAATTATGCAAGGATTGGCTATTTTAGAGTCCCAACCAAGAGATTCTGAGAGGCTTATTAGGCAGGTGCATGATTATTCTATGCCTAATGTTTCAGACAAGATAATTAGGATAATTCATAGCTATACGGATTATGTTAATCGTGTCGTGTGGAAGAAATATTAAGTGCAGTTTAAAAGATATGATTTAGCTATTATTAATCGTAGCTTTTGGCCAAAAAATCAAATTATTGGCGATGCTTTATTGCAATTTGGCGAGAAAGCAAGTGACAAAGATAAAGATGTCGTTATTATTACTCAATATACAGGTAATTTAAAAAAAATAGCGGAAAAATTTGGCAGAGGGCCAAGTTTATTGTTTAGATCATGCAAACCAAGAAGTGATTCATCCACCAAATTATTGTTTCGTATTGTTGATGCTGTAATGTACATGTTGTGGGTTTTTTGGAGTCTATTGGTAACTCGACCAAAGAAAATATACGTATCAACTGATCCGCCTTTAATAGTACCTTTTGTTGTTTTTATATACTCAAAAATATCTAAAGCTTCTTATGTGTACCATCTTCAGGATATACATCCAGAAGCAGCGAATATAGTAGTCAAATTAAACCCCATGCTATTCTCATTTTTGAAAAAAATTGATGGACTGATAATTCGGCATGCGTCAAGTATTATCACTATTACACAAACAATGAAAGGTGAAATTATTGCCAGATCAAATACAAAATCTCATATTTATTTAATTGATAATCCTACGGCCAGTTTTGATAATCCTATCCAGTTGAAAACTAAAGGATTTATCTTTTCAGGGAACTTAGGAAGGCTGCAAAGAATTCCTTTACTACTTAAGAGTATTGATAAATACAAGGCCAAAGGTGGAATGCTACCCTTTTTATTTATTGGTGGCGGTGTGTACGCTAATGAAATTCACACGCTGTCTACAAAATATACGGACATTACGTATACTGGGTTGGTTGATGCTAAAAAAGCTAACGAATTAACTTCAGGGTATGAATGGGCGTTGTTACCAATAGACGACGAGGTTACAAAATACTCCTTTCCTAGTAAAACATCATCATATGTATCATGCGGTGTAAAAATATTATCAATATGCTCAAACCATACAAGCGTTGCCAAATGGGTGTTAAATAATAACTATGGAGTGAATTCACTGCCAAATATCAATGATATAGTAAGTGTATTCTTTAAGATTGAAAATGGATTAACCATCAACAATAAACCCACTGATCGTGATTATTTTTCTATTGAGCGTTTTGTGCAAAATATATCTAATGTTGTACTTGATACGGAGGAGGTTGTAGGGTGATAAAAAGAATATTCTACATAACGCTCACTCTAATTAGCGCTTTGTTTCTTTTTCCAGTTTTGTTGTTGACTGCGTTAATGGTAAAAATTAAACTAGGGTCTCCATTATTTTTTAAGCAGCCTCGCCCAGGCTTGGAAGGAAAAGTCTTTAATATTCATAAATTTAGAACTATGACGAATGAGTGTGATTCAAATGGTGTTTTATTGTCAGATAGTAAGAGGTTGACTCAATTCGGAAAATTTTTGCGCTCAACAAGTCTGGATGAATTGCCTAGCTTATGGAATGTTTTAAAAGGCGATATGAATTTAGTGGGTCCTCGTCCATTATTGGTAGGATACTTGCCTTTGTATTCTACTCAACAGGCTAGACGTCATGAAGTTAAACCGGGGATTACTGGTTGGGCACAGATTAATGGGCGTAATGCAATTAGCTGGGATGAAAAGTTTGATTTGGATCTATGGTATATTGATCATCAGTCAATTTGGTTGGATATTAAGATACTATTTTTGACGGTGAAAAAAGTGCTTTTTTGGGATGGTATTTCAGCTAGAGGTGAGGCAACTGTAAAATTTTTTAAAGGAAATCAAGAAAATGATTAAGTTACTCTTTATGGGTAGAAAGGAAGTTTCTGCCAACCTGCTAAAGAAAATATATAGTTATGAAGGGGTAGAGGTAGTTGGCGTATTAACGGATAGCCACCTAGAAGGGTCACCAACGAAAAAGGTTGCAGATGATTTAGGGTTAAGGACATATGATTTTAATGAGGCGTTGTCTGCATTGAAAGCGGGTGGGTTAAATTTTGATTTGGGGTTGTCGGTACTTTATTGGCGAAAACTTAAAGAAGAGTTTTTAACTGTACCCTCGAAAGGGGTTATTAACTTCCATCCAGCGCTATTGCCAGAATATAAAGGAACGGGTGGTTATAACTTAGCAATTCTTGATGGTCTTTCCGAATGGGGTGTTTCTGCACATTATGTCGATGCAAGTCTTGATGCCGGTGATATAATTAAAGTTAACAAATTCGCGATTGATGATGAAAGGGAGACGGTGGTTTCGTTGGAGAGAACCTCAATGGCTGCTCTTGAAAACATGGTTATTGAAATATTTGAGAAAGCTATAAGTTCAGATAGTGTTCTTGAGTCAAAACCAAATACCGGTGGACTGTATGTCAGTCGCTCAGAAATGGAAAGTATGAAAAAAATTATTGATGGTGATAATGTTTCGAGAAAGGTCAGAGCTTTTTGGTTTCCACCATATGATGGAGCATATATAGAGATTGGTGGTGAGAAGTTTACACTAGTAAATAGACAGATACTTGAAGGGCTTGCTCCAAGCGGAACGACAAGTTTATTTGCAAAAAATACATGATGAAAAAGGGAGTATGGCCTTGCTTCAATCAAGAAGAGGCTGATGCTGTTTCAAAAGTTTTGCTTTCTAATAAAGTCAATTATTGGACTGGTACTGAATGCCGTGAATTTGAAAAAGAGTTCTCCACTTGGTCTAATACTCAATATTCAGTAGCTCTTGGAAATGGCACACTGGCTCTGGATATTGCATTAAAAGCTTTGGATATTGGTGTTGGTGATGAGGTGATTGTAACCTCTCGTACCTTTATTGCTTCAGTTTCATCTATCGTCAATTCTGGGGCAGTACCTATTTTTTCTGATGTAGATTTAAACACTCAGAATATTACAGCAAAGTCCATTCGATCCATGATTACCAGTAAAGCCAAAGCAATTGTTTGCGTGCATTTGGCTGGCTGGCCATGTGAGATGGATGAAATAATGGATTTAGCTCATGAGTTTGACTTATTTGTAATCGAAGATTGTGCACAAGCCCATGGAGCAAAATACAAAGATTTTCCGGTTGGTTCAATCGGGCATATTGGTTGTTGGAGTTTTTGCCAAGATAAGATTATGACAACTGGTGGCGAAGGTGGTATGGTAACTACGAATGACGAATATTTATGGCGTAAGATGTGGGCATATAAAGACCATGGTAAGAGCTATGAAGCTGTTTATGAGCGAGCACATCCTGAAGGTCAAGGGTTTAAATGGTTGTATGAATCATTTGGAACCAATGGGCGTATGACTGAAATGCAAGCTGTAATTGGCAGGATTCAGTTAAAAAGAATGCCATATTGGCATAGAAAGCGCTTAAGTAATGCTAAAAGAATCTGGAATGCTGCTAAAAAATGTAAAAGATTGAGGGTTCCTACTATTCCCAACTATATAGAACACGCAGCTTACAAGTGTTATGTTTTTGTCAAAGGTGATGCTGATCTTAGAGACAAAATAATGATGGAAATCAATGAAAAAGGCGTGCCTTGCTTTTCTGGTACTTGTTCAGAGGTCTATTTAGAAAAAGCATTCGACAATACTGGATATAGACCTAAAGAGAGACTTCTAGTTGCCCAAGAACTCGGAGAAACAAGTTTAATGTTTTTAGTTCATCCAACTTTAACTGAAAAAGAAATTCAAAAAACATGTGATGTAATTACATCTGTCATGGATTTGGCTGCTATATAACTTATGAGCTACCAGAACTGATGGTGATTCTTTATCTATAAGAGAGGCACTCTATTATAATGTGCCAATTATATGTAGTGATGTCACGGCAACGCCAGAAGGGGTGGTTGTATTTAAAAATGATGATAGTGATGATCTATCAGATAAAATATTAAACACTTTAAATAATAAAAAGAATTTTAAATATAAGCGTATTGATTATCGGAAACAAATATTAGATGTTTACGATGAATTGATCGGAATATAAATTATGAAAATATTGGTAACAGGTGGAGCAGGTTATATTGGCTCCCATACTTGCATTGAATTAATCAAAGCTGGCTATGAGGTTGTAGTGATCGATAACCTGTGTAATTCCTCATTAGAATCTTTAAGGCGTGTAGAGAGTCTGGTTGATTGTAATATTCCTTTTCATAAAGTGGATGTACGTGACAAAGCGGCACTCACCCGAGTCTTTGAGAAATACTCAATTGATGGCGTGATTCATTTTGCAGGCTTAAAAGCTGTAAGTGAGTCAGTTGAGAAACCTATTAAGTATTATGATACCAATGTAGGCGGTACATTTATTTTAGCTGATGTGATGCATGAGTTTAATTGTAAGACATTTGTCTTTAGCTCTTCTGCTACAGTGTATGGTGACCCACATACTGTTCCTATCAAGGAAGATTTTCCATTATCAGTAACCAATCCATACGGTCGTTCAAAGCTAATGATTGAAGAGTTTTTACAAGATGTTTTTATTGCAGACGATAGTTGGCATATAGCACTACTTAGATACTTTAATCCTGTTGGTGCACACAAGAGTGGATTAATTGGCGAAGATCCAAATGATATCCCTAATAATCTAATACCGTATATCTCACAAGTAGCAGTTGGTAAATTAGAAAAACTTAGTGTATTTGGTGGTGATTACGATACACCTGATGGGACAGGTGTACGTGATTATATTCATGTGGTAGATTTAGCCAAGGGGCATGTTAAAGCTTTGCAAGCATTAAAAGATAAGTCTCAAGTGTTAATAGTAAATTTAGGTACGGGTAATGGCTACTCAGTACTTAATATGGTGGAGGCTTTTGAGAAGGCTTCGGGTAAAAATATACCTTATCAAATTATGGATAAAAGACCAGGTGATATAGCGATTTGTTATGCTGATCCTGATTATGCAAAAGAAAAACTAGCTTGGAAAGCAGAATATGAACTTGACGAGATGTGTGAAGATACTTGGCGTTGGCAATCGAAAAATCCAGATGGATATCCTAGACTTAAATAGGCGAAATTTTTAGATATTATGCTCAATTCACTTAGACAAAACGAACCTATTTATGTTTAACCTTTGATAAATGCCCTTATCAACTGTAAAATAACTCATTTAAAGGGACTTAGGTAGTGTGCTAGATACAATCATTAATTTGTCACGGCGTAACAAGAAGCTTGTCATGCTGTGTGTTGATTCTGTGCTTCTGGTGTCAGCGATACTGCTGTCGTTTTCAATCCGGCTTGGGCACTTTTACTTGCCAGAGAGTGGTTTGATTTATTGGGTGGTATTTGGTGCGCCTGTTGTCGCCATTCCAATCTTTATGCGCTTTGGCTTGTACAGCACAGTGATTCGTTACATTGACTTTAAGGCGTTGTGGGCCGTTGTCCAGGCGGTATCGTTATACGTCTTAGTGTTGGGTTTGCTTGGGTATATGACTGCGGTTGGGTATATTGCTGAGGTTGAAGGGATACTGCGCTCACTTATACTGATTAATTGGCTCCTGGCCATCGTAGCCATAGGCGGCTCTCGGATGACTGCGCGCTGGCTACTCTCAGGAATTGATACTAGAAGCAATACCGCAGGGTGCACTAATGTGGTAATTTATGGCGCTGGCTCGGCAGGCAGGCAGCTGTCGATTGCTTTAACGCAGTCGGATGAGTACAAGACGGCGGCTTTTATTGACAACAGCCCTGGACTACTTGGCCAATCTATTCATGGAATTAAAGTTGTTCCAAGGGATGATTTAGGGCAACTGATTAAGACAAAAAACGTCACCGAAGTGCTACTGGCGATTCCGTCACTGAGCCGCGCTGAGCGTAATGAAATTATCCATTTTTTGGAGTCTTATCAAGTGCTTGTGCGCTCACTGCCAAGTGTGTCAGAGTTGGCGCAGGGCAAGTTAAGAATTGCTGATTTAAGGGATGTGAGCATTGTAGACTTGCTAGGGCGTGATTCTGTTGCTCCAAATTATGAGTTATTGGGCCTTAACATTACCAATAAAGTGGTCATGGTGACCGGCGCTGGCGGCTCGATTGGCGCTGAGCTGTGCCGGCAGATACTAGCTTTAAAACCCCAAGTGTTGGTGCTGTTTGATCAAAGTGAGTTCGCTCTGTACCGGATTCATAGAGAACTCATAAATGTCGGTATGCCCAATGTTGAGATACTGCCAATGCTGGGCTCTGTTACTAACCATAAACGCTTAAGTCATATCCTGAGGCGCTTGGGTGTAAATACAATCTATCACGCGGCGGCCTACAAGCATGTGCCGATGGTCGAGTCGAACAACGCTGAAGGGGTGAGTAACAATGTTTTTGGCACCCTTACTTGTGCGCAGGTTGCGATCGATCATGGGGTAGATACTTTTGTGCTGATTTCAACGGACAAGGCGGTGCGCCCAACCAACACCATGGGGGCAACAAAGCGCGTGGCTGAATTGGTATTGCAGTCCTGGGGAGAAGAGTGCAACACACGCTTTAGTATGGTGCGATTCGGCAATGTGCTCGATTCCAGTGGGTCGGTGGTGCCGCTGTTCAAAGAGCAGATTAAAGGGGGCGGGCCGGTTACCGTGACCGATCCTGAAATCCTGCGTTATTTTATGAGCATACCCGAGGCTGTTGAGCTGGTTATACAGGCGGGCGCTATGGCGAAGGGCGGGGATGTATTTGTGCTCGATATGGGCAAGCCTGTTCGAATTTTAGACCTGGCTCAAAAGATGATTCGTTTGAGCGGCCTAAGGCTTAAGGATAAGCTTAACCCGAACGGCGATATTGAGATTAAGTTTACCGGTCTAAGGCCAGGCGAAAAGCTTTATGAGGAGCTTCTGATTGGTGGCAATGTTTCTGAAACTGACAATCCAATGATCCTGCGCGCAGAGGAAGAGATGCTGGCCTGGGATGATTTAAAGTTAATTCTTGATGAGTTAGAGCTGGCTGTTGATAGCGGCGATCAGGTTAAGCTGCGACAGTTACTAATAAAAGCCGTGCCGGGCTTTAAACCGCAAAGTGGTATTATTGATATTTTGTATGAAGCTTAAGCGCTAGGTGATCAGAAATTTCTACGGCTTAAACTGCGCATTTTCTGTAGATGTGCAGCCTTATAATATCGCAATTGCCCTAGGGTTTCAGTGCGATTTTTTTTACTTTAAATAACACCCTGCTTTTTGGCAAAATAATTGGTGGCCTGAATGAAACCTTCAATGCCACCGCAGTCAAAGCGCCTTCCTTTGAATTTATAAGCGATAACCTTAGACTGTTTTGCTTGAACAAGCAGGGCGTCAGTGATTTGAATTTCACCATTCTCGTCAGGCTCGATGTTTTTGAGAATGTTAAAAATATCCGGCGTTAGGATGTAGCGGCCAATGATTGCCATATTGCTCGGCGCACTCTCCTCTCCTGGCTTTTCTACCATATCAGTAACGCGATACGTGTCATTCGAATTATCGATCAGATTACCAGCAATAATTCCATATTTGTGGGTTTGGTTCATTGGCACTTCCTCTATAGCTATAACAGAGCACTGGTACTGGTTGTAGATTTCTATCATTTGAGAAAGTACACTATCTTCATCACAGTCGCATAGATCATCTGCCAAAACTACAGCAAAAGGCTCATCTCCAATAAGAGGCTCACCGGTGAGGATAGCATGACCCAATCCTAGCATTTGTTTCTGACGAACATAGGTAAATGTAGATTTATTAATTATGTCTTTGACTTCTTTTAAGTAGTGCTCTTTTGAAGTTCCACTTAATTGTAATTCCAGTTCATACGCATTATCAAAGTGATCTTCAATTGCCCTTTTGCCTCGTCCAGTGATAATAGCCATGTTAGTAATGCCAGCAGATAGAGCCTCTTCCACCCCATATTGCATTAAGGGTTTAGTGAGTATTGGGAGCATCTCTTTGGGCACTGCTTTGGTCGCAGGTAAAAAACGGGTTCCATATCCAGCAGCGGGGAAAAGACATTTTTTAATCATTTATTACTATCTGTTTTATTAATTTTATAGTGATGTTATACCAGACGCATTGCCCTACTTTTGTGGATACTTATATTAATCAAATAACACAGCAATAAAGATACTAAAAGTGCCAAATATAATAGCTCATTTAACGGTGACCAAATGAATTTGTATGGAACCTTGTAATGAAAAAGTCATTCCATGTCTAGAGTTCACGATGGAGTTTCAATCCAACCAACTCATTTATCATAAAGAATACACTAAACGACAACAGGTCATTTATGTTCTTATTCAACATCTTCATAATAGAGAAGGGTGGAGTTACAGAAAGATATCACAATGGTTAAATCAGAGTTGAATAAAGACTCTTAGAAGGAAGAACTGGTTCTCTTCATCCTGTTATCTCAGTCTTAAAGAGAAAACATGAAAGAGACCTAATGAATGAACAGATTAGAAATCAACATTTTCCCAGTAAGATATCAAAGTTTGAAGTGAATTACTATATTTTTGATTGATTTCAGTAGTAGAATTAACTTCAAGTTCAAAAATGACTACTATGATATGAAAAAACTACTTTTCACTATTGGTTTAATTTTTCTATCATTAAATATTAATGCTGAAATCTCTCAATCTGGAATTACAAACTTAAAACAATTAGACAGTAATGGAATTATTGAGCTAATTAGTGGTAATCAATTATCAGGGTTTATTTCAGATGGTCCTTTTCAGGGACCCATAGTTCAAACCTTTTGCAAAAATGGGAAATATGAAACTATTATTGAAAACGGTCTTTCTACTTTACCGGATAAATATGTCGACCATACCTTCATTGTGATTGATTAATGTTTTTATCTGGTGTTGAAAATGAGGAAAATATTGCACTAATTCAAGGAGATAAATTAGTAATAACGTATTCAAATTTATTCCAACAGATCGAAGATTTTTCAAGACTCTTTAATTCAAAACATTTGATATTTATTATTGGCGAGAATGATGTTGCTTCTGTAATTGCTTATTTATCTTCTATTGAGTTTGGTGTTGTGCCATTATTGTTAGGAAGTAAAACTAACCAAGGGCAGATTGATAATTTAATAAATATTTATAAACCTAAGTATATTTTTCAAAAAATAAATCTAAATTTAAATGGTGAATATTATCTTTCATCAAAATTTAGAGGATATAGCTTTTTTACTAGTAATGCATGTGATGAAATCAAACTCCATCCAGATCTTGCTTTATTATTAACAACTTCAGGCTCTACTGGCTCACCAAAACTGGTTCGATTGACTAAAAAAAATCTTATTTCAAATGCAAAATCAATATCAAAATATTTAGATATAAAATCTAATGATAGGGCGATATCTTCTTTGCCTTTAAACTACTCATATGGATTATCAGTTATAAATACCCATCTTAATTCTGGCGCATCTATAGTTCTTACAAATTCATCAATGATGGAAAGAGATTTTTGGTATTTAATTAATAAGCACTCAGTTACAAGTCTTGCAGGAGTTCCTTATAATTATGAAATGATTTTAAGGTTGGGAATTGATAGATTAAAGATTCCATCAATAAAAAAAATGACCCAAGCAGGGGGCAAGTTAAGCTATGATAAAATAAATAGAATTAATGCAAATTTAAAGCAAAAAAATATTAGTTTTTATACAATGTATGGCCAAACTGAAGCAACTGCTAGAATCTCATATCTTGCTCCAGATGATATTGATAAAAAACCAGGAAGCATAGGCAAAGCAATACCAGCGGGCAAGATGTGGTTACAGGGTAAAAAAGGCAAGGTTATTGAAGAAACTGACTCTATTGGCGAACTTGTTTATAGTGGGGATAATGTGTCAATGGGCTATGCACTATCCTTATCTGATCTAATGCTAGGTGATAAGAATAAAGGAATTTTAAGGACTGGAGATCTGGCTCGATGTGATAGTGATGGGTACTTTTTTATTGAAGGAAGCATTAACCGATTTATAAAGATTTATGGAAACAGAATATCACTTTATTCTTTAGAAAGAATTATTTTTGATAAGGGTTTTGAAAATGTAGTTATTGGAGGTAATAATCAAATTTTAATATGTGTGACTAAAAATAAAAATTTATCTGTGGATAAATTGAAATCTGAGGTTTCCAAAGAAATTAATGTAAATCATAAATCAATTCAAATTAAAATTGTTTCAGATTTTCCTAGACTAGCCAATGGAAAAATAGATTATAAAGTTATGCAAAAAAAAATAACATGATTAAGATTCAGAAAATTCCAGTTTTTAATCTTAATAGTTTCGATAAAAGTAATTTTATGCTTAATAGTATGAATTCACTTACTAGTTTTCATCTTAAAAATTGTAAAGACTATAAAACCTTAATGCAAAAACTAGGAAAAATTGAAGACTCATATCAGTCATTACCTGACGTTCCATATATGCCTGTTAGATTATTTAAATACAAAGAATTATTAAGTGTGCAAAAGAGCGATATTATAAAGACTATGACTTCTTCTGGCACTAGTGGTCAGGACGTTTCAAAAATTTTTTTAGATAAAGAGACATCCTCACTTCAAGTTAAGGCCCTTTCAAAAATTATGGCAGACTTTATTGGTAAAAAAAGACTCCCAATGCTAATTATTGATACAAAATCAATAATCTCTAATCGTACAAAATTTTCAGCGCGTACTGCTGGAGTACTTGGTTTTTCAATCTTTGGGCGTGATTTGGAGTTTGCTTTGGATGAGGATATGACTCTTAACTTTGCACGAGTAGAGAATTTTTTGAATAAGCATAAAGCTGAAAATGTGCTTATTTTTGGCTTTACTTTTATCATTTGGAAGTACTTTGTTCTTGAATTAGAAAAACTTGAAAAAAAGATAAATCTTTCAAAAGGAGTCTTACTTCATGGAGGTGGATGGAAGCAATTAGAAAATCAGTCAGTTGATAATCTTGAGTTCAAAAATCGAATTTGTAAAATCTCTGAAATATCTAAGATACATAATTACTATGGAATGGTAGAGCAAACTGGATCAATATTTGTTGAATGTGAGTATGGTTTTTTTCATTCACCTTCATTTTCAGATCTGATTATCAGAAATCATCAAACACATTTTCCTGAAGAAAATGGCACTGAAGGGCTTATACAATTACTTTCTGTTATTCCAAAAAGTTATCCTGGACATTCAATACTCACAGAGGACCTTGGAGCAATACATGGCGAGGATGATTGTAAATGTGGAAGAATGGGAAAATATTTTAAAGTCCATGGAAGAATTAAAAGTGCTGAAATAAGGGGTTGTAGTGATACATATCCCAGTTAACATTAAGAAAAAAATAACTTTCTTAATTGGAGAGTCTAATGGAGTGGTAAATATTCCAAGTCCTGTTTTTGAGAAATCTCGTATTACTTTTCTTTCAGATTTTTCAAAAGCACTATTAAAAGTTAAAAGTATTCGAGAATATCCTGATATTGTGACTTTTGGCTTTTGGTGCAGAAGTTCAAATTTAAATAAAATTATTAAAAACAATAACTCAAAGCATATACGCGTTGGTTTAGGAGTGATCTATCATAATAGCCCTTCTAATGTGCCCGTCAATTTTGCATTTTCTTTAGTGTTTGGAATCCTCTCTGGTAATACATCTGTAGTTCGCCTCTCCTCAAAAGAATCAGAGTCAACTTCACTTATTGTAAATGTGTTATCTAAACTCTTAGAAGATCCAATATATAGTGAGATAAAAAAAACAATTTTCATTATTAAGTTTGATCGTGATGATGAAGTGAACAAGTTTTGGATGTCAGTTGCAGATGGAAGGGTTATTTGGGGTGGCAATGAAACAGTTGCAAAAATCAGAACTTATCCATGTAAACCAAGATCTCGTGAAATTGTCTTTCCTGATCGTTTTTCACTTTGTGCTATTAATGCAATAAAGATTGTTGAATCTAATGATGATGATTTGAAGAAAGTTTGCACTAGCTTATTTAATGATGTTTATGTAATGGATCAAAATGCTTGCTCCTCTCCACAATTATTTAATTGGATAGGCAATGATGTGACAATAAAAAAAGCTAAAGACAGGCTTTGGCCTTTGTTTTTAGAATATGCAAACTCAAAACATTCATTAGAGCCTATTCAATATATGAATAAATATGTTGATGCATGTAGAAGTGCAATTAATAATGAAAATGTTCTAAGTGTCACGCACAAAGATAACTTGCTTTTTAACATTGAGCTTTCTCATTTTAATGAACAGCAGCATGAACAAAGGGGGTACTTTGGTACAATTCATGAAATTTCAATCGAGAGTCTTAATGAATTATCTTCGATTATTGATGATCGATACCAAACAATGACATATTTTGGATTTGAAGTTAAAGAATTAAAAGATTTTATAATTTCGAATAAATTACGTGGAATTGATAGAATCGTTCCTATTGGTAGATCATTGGATATGGATGTTATATGGGATGGTTACGATATAATTAATCACCTTTCAAGAACTGTAGATATTTTTTAATTTGTTTGGAGCTTAAATATGGATACAAAATCTAGTCTTAATAGTGTTGAACTTCAGGAATATTATCCAAATAGGTATCCTTTTCTTATGATTGACTGCGGATGAGAAGTGGACTGGAAAAAACCACAGTAATCAAGGCTCATATAACAACTATAATACATAAAATATTTAGTATCAAACAAAAGTGAGGAAAGAGCAAATGGAAAATAAAATAAAATACGATACAGCGTTTATAGAGAGTTTTGGGGTTGATGAGTCTGCACTTAACGATCTAGAGTATGAATCTATTCTGGAATGGGATTCTGTTGCTCATATGGGACTGATAGCTGAAATTGAAGAGGTTTTTAATATTGAATTAGAAATAGATGACGTTATTGATTTTAGCTCGTATGTTAAAGGAAAAGATATTTTGAAAAAATATAAAGTTGAAATTTAACTTCAATGTTTGAGACCAATAAAATATGCAAGTTATTAAATATAAAATATCCAATTTTACAAGGTGGAATGGCATGGGCTTCAGATAGCAATTTAGCTTGTGCTGTAAGCGACGCAGGAGGTTTAGGCATTATTGGCTGTGGTGGTCGTAAATTTGAGTGGGTTCTAAATGAGATTGATAACGCGAAAAGGATTACATCACAAGCTATTGGACTGAATTTTCCACTGGAAGGCATGAGTGATAAAGAAGCCGAGTCTATTATTGAAATTGCCTTTGCAAGTGGTAAAAATATTTTTACTGTAAGTGGTTCAAATAGATACTTAAGGTTTCTTTCCAAATATGGAGATGATGCTTTAATAATTCCAGTAATTGGTAACGTGATGGAGGCTAAACTTGCAGAACGTTCAGGCGCTAAGGCAGTTATCTGTGAGGGACAAGAGTCTGGAGGAAGTATAGGTCGACTTTCTCTGTTTTCTTTATTGCCTCAGATAGTTGATGCTATAGATATACCTGTAATAGCTGCTGGGGGAATAGCCGATAGCCGAGGTATGCGTGCATCTTTTGCTCTCGGCGCTCAAGGTATTCAAATGGGAACACGTTTTTTAGCAAGTGAAGAATGTCGTGTTATAGAGGAATATAAAAAAAGAATATTAAAGGCCAAAGATATAGATTCAATTGTGATCTTTAATAAGGTTAAGTACCCCGCTCGTGTAATAAAGAACAAATTCGCAATGGAATATCTCTCAAAAGAGAGAGATGATACTAGTCAAGAAGAGTTAATTGCGCTGGGTAAAGGTAGCTTAAAACTTGCTGTAGAATCAGATGTTGATCTAGGAGCAATGCATGCAGGAGAGATCTCTGGATTAATTACTGATATTAAAAGCACTCGCGAAATAATAGAAGATATAGTTTTGGGATATTCAAATGATAATTATGGATTTGCCAATGATAGTGAAATAATAGATACTGAGGTTTCGAAGTATCTTAAACATAAGCCTCCAATATTACTAGTTGATAAGATTCTTGAACTAGAGCCAGGAATTGAAAGCAGAACAAGTTTGAAACTTAGTGAAGATAAATGGTTTTTTAAGTGTCATTATCCTGATTATCCTGTTATGCCTGGAACCCTTCTGGTTGAAGCTATGTCACAAACTATGACATTGGCAGTTACCTCTATGGATGAGTTCAGTGATGAATGGGGAGGGCTACTTCTTTTAAGCGGCATAACTGACGTGAAATTTAAAAAGGAGGTTTTTCCAGACATTGAACTCATAATGACTGCAAAAATCGACTCATTTAAAAGAGGTATAGTTAAGGGGAGTATTAAGTGTGAGGCAGATGGGGAGTTAATGTGCAGTTGTGTCATTACAATTGTTATTCCAAATGCCTTAAAGCAATTAAGTAATCAGATTATTAAGGAAAAATAACATGGAAACTTTTGACACCATCAGACGTGATGATTCTTTTGAGAAGTTCTCAATGGACTGTCTAGAGATACAAGAATACCAACAGAACAGATATCCCTATTTATTTCTCGACCATGTCGATGAAATTGAACCTGGAAAATATGCAAAGGGATTCAAAAATTACACAATAAATGAGTGGTTTTTTCCGGTTCATTATCCAACGATGCCAAATGTACCAGGTCTCTTGCAGCTAGAAGCTCTTTCACATCTAGCTATTCTTACTTTTCTAACTTTGCCTGGCAATAAAGGATTAATTACAAATTCATTACATGTAAATAATGTTAGGTTTATTCAAAGGGTGGTTCCTGGTAATAAGTTATGTATGGAAGCCCAGTTGCATTCTTGGAGGCGAGGAATTGCGAAATGTTCGACTCAGGGCATTGTTGATGGAAAGCTTGTCTGTGAAGCTGATTGGGTTTTTACTATTCCAGACATTTTAGATAAATATAAGCCGAGGGCTAGCAGTTAAATATAATATTTGCGGAATAAGAGATATTCTCATTATTAAATTATAGAAGGAATTGTGTGATGGATGATGCTTTAATTGAAAGAATTGAAACCGCTGCTCTGGAAGTGCGAAGGAAGTGTCTTGACATTGCCTTTGCAATGAGTCCCAAAGCCACACATTTTGGTGGAGCCCTTTCGACTGTGGATATTCTAGCAACCCTTTATTTTGAGGTTATGAACTATGATGTTAATAACCCAACCTGGGAAAATCGTGATAGGTTTTTTTTGAGTAAGGGACATAGTGTGATGGGCTATTATGTTACACTCGCAAAAGCTGGTTTTATAACCGATAAAGAGTTACTTACATATGGTCAAAATGAAACCTTCTTGCCGGGTCATCCAGTTATTAACAAGTCAAAGGGAATTGAGTCTACCAATGGCAGTTTAGGAATGGGACTCTCGGTCGGAATAGGTAATGCTATTGCTGCGAAAAAGAAAAGTTTAGGTTCTAGATCTTTCGTTTTGATGGGAGATGGAGAATGCAATGAAGGATCCGTTTGGGAGGCAGTAATGGCTGCTCCGCACTTTAAATTGGATAATTTAATAGCAATTGTAGATAGAAATAGATGGCAACAAACAGGTGCGGGCTCTGATATTATGGATGTTGGCAATTTGCGCGAAAAATTCAGTAGTTTTGGTTGGCATGCAGTGGAAATAAATGGTCATAATATTACCGATATCTACATGGCACTAAATGAAGATACTAGCGGCAAGCCAAAGGCCATCATTGCCAAAACTATAAAGGGGAAAGGATTCTCTTTTTCAGAGGAAAATAATGCTTGGCATCATGCGGTATTGACAGAGAAACTTTATAATTTGGGCCTTACTGAATGCGTGGGAGATTAAAATTCAGATAACTAGTAAAAGTGTCAAAACTTGGTCAATGATTGGTGCTAGACCAACATATGGTTTGGCCGTGATGGAGCTAGCAAAACATCGTGAGGACTTAATGGTAGTTACGGGAGATGTGTCTGAATCCGCTGGACTTGGCCGGTTTAGAAAGGTGTACCCCGAAAAATTCGTAGATGTCGGTATTGCTGAACAGAACATGATCGGAGTTGCGGCTGGACTAGCGGACAATGGATATAATGTTTTCACCGTTACATTTGCGCCGTTCCAGACATTGAGATGCCTCGACCAAATAAAGGTAGATTTAGCCTATTCAAATATCAAGGTAACTATGACTGGGCTAGCTAGTGGATTGATTAATGGTCCTCTAGGAAACACACATTGCTGCATCGAAGATGTTGGTGCATTGCGTTCGATCCCAAATCTTACGATATTGTCCCCTGCTGATGGTGTAGGTATAGTGAAGGCAGTTTTTGCTGCTGCGGAATCTGATCAGCCAGTCTATATTAGACTTACAGGAGGCTCAAATAACCCGATCGTCTATCACGACGATATAAACTTTAAAATAGGTGAGGCAATTGAGATTGAGACTGGAAATGATTTAACCATTTTCGCAACTGGTACAATGGTCTTTTACAGTCTTCAGGCAGCCACAATTTTGGCTCAAAAAGGAATTTCTGCAAGCGTTTGGGACATGCATACTATAAAACCTATTGATGAAGCCGCATTAAGAAAAGCTGCTGACAAGAACAAACTTATAGTTACCGTTGAAGAACATAATGTGATTGGTGGATTATCTTCAGCAGTTTCGGAATACTTGTCCTCTTATAAGAGTAACTCCTCTCAGCTTTCAATTGGAATTGATGATTTCTTTCCCAAACCTGGTGATTATCCATTCATGCTGAAGCAATGTGGTCTCACGCCTGAGCAGATTGCTCAAAATATTCTATCTTCATTAGAGAAGTGTTAAATAACTTTGGAGGCGCCTAATATGTTTAATTTTGATCAGCCAAAACTCAAACTTGGGGTTGCTTATACTCGCCGTGACACTTGGATGAATAAAGAAACAGATACAAATAAGAATGATATTATCGAAAAAGTTTCAATATTGGCGAAGTTGCAGGATATTGAAATTTTTTCTACTGAAGATTTAGAAGTCAGAAGAAAAAAAACAATGATTACCGGCAGAGAAATACTTCGCTCGAATAACAAGTACATGACTGACTATGAGGATGCGATTTCTGTCGCTACTTATTTTAAAGAAAAGGAAGTAGACGCTTTGTTTATACCCTTCGCTAATTATGGCCAGGAAGAAGCTGTGGCTAAATTGGCAAAGGAACTGGGTGTTCCATTGTTAATTTGGGGGCCTCGCGATGGAATCGCTAGTCCAACGGATACATATCGACCGACCGATTCACAGTGTGGTATCTTTGCAGCCTCCAAAGTTTTAAGACGCTATGGAATTATATTCACTCATATTGAAAACTGTGGGATTAACGACGTTATATTCGAGGAAGGGTTTAATACTTTTATTGAAACTGCACGAATAGTAAGTACTTTCAAAAAACGTGGTCGAATCGCTCAGATAAGTGTGAGACCGCAACAGTTTCTTGATTTGATGGTGAACGAAGGCGAACTACTAGAAAAATTTGGTATTGAAGTTGTGCCAATAACAGGCATTGAGCTTATTGATACAATCAAAATAATTCAGAAGAAAGAAGGTGACCAGATTGATGCGCTTCTAGCGGAAATTGAGGAAACAATAGATCTTTCTCGAATTCCAGATAAGAGGGCGATGGCAGCAATTGAACTTGGTTTTATGAAAATTGCGAAGCGATATAGTTGCCATGCAATAGCCAGTGATTGTTGGCACACGATTCGGGGAGAGTTTGGGTTTGGTCCATGGTTCGTATTTGGTGATCTTTACGATAAAGGTCTTCCATGTACTAATGAATGTGACATTCATGGCGCTATAACTTCACTAATGGCATTAGGAGCGTTAAATAATAAATCTGCTGCTTTTCTTTCTGATTTGACGATGCGTCACCCAAGTAACGATAATGCAGAACTTTTATGGCATATGGGTTTTGCAAAGCAACTAAAAGACCCTTCAGTTGAAGGACACGTGATCAAGACTGGAGAGGGAAATTATCGGTTAAAAACTGGAGATTTAACCATTCTTCGATTTGATGGAGATCATGGAAACTATTCCTGCTTTGTTGGAAAAGGAGAATCGATTCATGGGCCCGCGACAGGTGGTAACTATACTTATCTTGAGGTTGAAGACTGGATCAAGTGGGAAAAGAAATTTGTATACGGTCCTTATGTTCATCATGTGGTAGGTATTTATGGTGATCACAGAGATGCATTATTTGATGCTTGCCGATATCTTGACATCCAATACGACACACCATATTCAAATCTGTTTATTTAACATGCATCGGTATTTGTTACTATATTCATTTTTTGGTTTTGTCTACATTCTTAAAACATTTTTTATCCATCTTAAAATGAAAAGTTCGTAATGTATTACTGATTAGATTTTTAAAATTTTAAAGAGGAAATAATGAAGTACAGCTATCATGATATTAGAAATGCATATATAAAAATTGGCATTTCAAGAGGGATGACCATCTCACTTAAAACTGATTTAAGGTTTCTTGGCACTTATGATAGTAATTTTCAGGGTGATTTGCTTGTTGCACATTTTAATGCTATAGCAGATTTGGTTGATTTAAGTGAAGGAACTATTGTGGTTTCGACTGCATCTTATTCACTTTGTAACACTGACACAGTATTTGACATAGCCAAAACAAAGAGTGAAATGGGGTCATTAACGGAATACGTAAGAACTAGACCAGGATCGGTAAGAAGTTTCCATCCATTTGCATCTTATGCTGCCATAGGAAAAAATGCAGATTATATTTGTGGAAACAATGGCAGAAATTCTATCGGTCTTAATTCTCCAAAGGCAAGACTTCTTGAATTAGATGCTCAATATTTAAGTATTGGTCTACCACCATCTAGAGTGTCTTCGGTTATCCATCATATTGAAGAATTGATGGGAGTGCCTTATAGATATACTAAAGAGTTTATTCATCCAGTGTTTCGAAATGGAGTTATTGTGTATGAGCCTTTTTACTTATTCGTGAGATATCTTGAATGTGATAGTGAGTTAGATCTTGATAATAAAGTTTACCCATATTTTTATTCACAGGGTTTTAAAATAAAACAAGAAAATTTAGGCAGAGGTAAAGTTTATTCCTTTTCTATGAACGATTTTTATGTATCTACTGTAGAATTACTAACTAAAGATATTTATGCATGTTTAGAAGGTAAGCCAATTATCACACCATATAGAACATAAGTGTATAAAAAAAATCACAAAAATTGATGTAAATCAAATTTTCTGATACTGAGGTTTTTAATAGTAGCCGTTTTAGAGAAAAAAATTATAAAATTTATATGGTAGATAGTAAGACAATGATAATGTGGATGAAAGACTTATGGGATTTTCCTAGATCCCTTACTGGTCATGGCACACGCAAGACTTTGGAATATATAAAAGGTATTATTCCTGATTTAAATATTCATTCATTTAAATCAGGCTCTAAGGTTTTTGATTGGGAAATTCCTGATGAGTGGAATATTTATGATGCTTATATTGAGCATGAGTCCGGAAAAAGATTTGCTGAATTTTCAAAGAATAACCTGCATATTCTTGGTTACTCAATCCCTTTTGATATGAAAATTTCTCTATCTGAGTTGTTGCCTCATATTTATACCCAGACAGACCAGCCAGATGTAGTGCCTTATGTAACATCTTACTATAAAGATAGATGGGGGTTTTGTATGTCAGAAAATGATAAAAAAAACCTTCCAGATGGGATATATCATGTTCTGATAGATTCTAAAAAAAGTTCTGGAACTATGGAGCTTGCTGACATGGTTATTAAAGGTAAAAACGATAACGAGGTTTTTTTTTCAACCTATGTATGCCACCCATCAATGGCTAATAATGAGCTGTCTGGTCCAGTTCTCTCTACTGCATTAATCCAATATATAAAATTAAAATATCCAGACAATAATTACACCTACCGATTTGTATTTGTTCCTGAAACTATAGGTTCAATAACATATTTAAGTGAGCATCTTGATCACCTTAAAGAAAAAGTTGTTTGTGGATTTAACCTTTCTTGTGTTGGGGATGACCGTGCATATAGTCATATAAAATCAAGACTAGGACGGAATTTAGCTGATCAAGCTTTACAGGCATCACTTATTGATTTAGATAATGTGATAAGATATTCATTTTTAGAAAGAGGTTCTGATGAGAGGCAGTACTGTGCTCCTGGGGTAGATTTGCCAATTTGTGGCTTTTCTAGGAGTAAATATGGCGAGTACCCAGAATATCACACTAGTGCGGATAATTTTGATGTTGTTACTGAAAGTGGCTTGAACGGGTCTTTTGATGTTATGAAATCAATTATTGATTCTTTTGAGTTGGGGTTATTTCCAAAAAATAATATTAAATGTGAACCTCAATTAGGTAAACGGAACTTGTATCCAACAATAAGTCAGAAAGGTGGTAACTCTGATTTAAATACTAGAATGGACTTTTTGGCATACTCAGATGGAAACCACAGTCTTTTTGATATATCTATAATAATTAAAAAGAATCTCGGGTTAGTTGTATCAGAAGCTATTCTTTTAAAGAATAATAATCTAATATCTTTTTAACATAATTATTTTATTGCTTTTCATTAGTACATTATGGAAACAATAAAAGCATATTGCCACCTGGAATAATTTCTTTTGCACGTTTCCAGAGCTTTTGACCAGTACCCATTGTTCCTCCTTCATTTCGAATAATGTGTTGGTTAGGATTAAATAACTCCAGATGGCTTTCTTGCAATTTTAGTTTACTATTAACTCGAGCAGGAATTACCGCAATTCTCATAATAAGTCTAAATTATTATTCATCTTCAATTATATCCCAACTAGTTTTCGTACCAGCTTTAATAGTTTTTTTAATTTTTTTTCCAATTAATATTTCAATATTTTTTGGTGAAAGTCCAAACCCAGGACGAATGCTTTTAATATTTTCATAGGTTATAGTGTCTCCCAATTGCATATCTTTAACAAAATATAAAGAGCGGCGAAATTTTATATTTTTCTTCTCACTTGATTTTATTCCATAGTCTATATTGCCTAGAGCTCTCCATGCTAGCTTAGTTTCTTCACATAATTTTGTTAAATCTTCTTCCTCCAGTGAAAAAGAATCATCTGCCCCACCACCTAACCTATCAAGAGTGACATGTTTTTCAATTATTGATGCACCCATTGCAATACTTGTGATAGCGATAGAATTATTAATTGTATGATCCGATAAGCCTGTTACTAGCTCGTATCTTTGCTGCATATCTATAAGTGTATTTAAGTTGTAATCCTCTGCTGGTGCTGGATAACCACTAACACAATGTAAAATAGCAAGTTCATTACAGCCATTTTCTTTTGCAGTATCAATTGCCTCTTGAATTTCATAAGCATCTGCCATGCCAGTTGAAATAATCATTGGCTTGCCTGTGCTAGCAACATATTTAATAAGGGGTAAATCTATTGCTTCAAAAGAAGCAATTTTATAAGCTGGGGTATTTAGATGTTCAAGTAAATCAACAGCAGAATTATCAAAAGGAGAGCTAAAAATTGTAATACCAATTTTACGAGCATATTCGAATAAGGAATCATGCCATTCCCAGGGAGTGTAAGCTTTTTGATAAAGTTGATATAAGCTTTGACCAGACCATAAACCATCAGTTAACTGAAAATCAGGCAATTTACTATCAAGAGTTAAAGTATCAGGAGTATAAGTCTGCATCTTGACGCAATCAGCGCCAGATTGTTTAGCCATTTTAATAATACTATAAGCATTATTAATATTTCCATTATGGTTAGCAGACATTTCTGCAATTATATAAGGATCAAAATCCTTACCAATTTTTCTTCCATCAATAGAAATAAACTTATTCATCAAAAAGCTCAATCTTTAATTTAAATTTTTTACCATTTTTATAAAAAAATGCTGGAAAACGCTTTGGATCAGATACTCTAATTAAATTAAATTGCTCATCAACAGATTTATAAATATCAATTTCACTATCTTTTGGACTTCTTTTAGGCCAATAACTTGCCTGAATAGTTGCTTGTTTTGATGGTGATATATTGTAGAGATTTTCTAATGCAAAATCCATTAATTCCATCTCAGCCTTAAAAATCAATTCGTTTATAACATCAAATAATGCACTTTTTGGTATATTAATTTTAATTTTTTTCCATATATCGCCTGAATCCAGCTCATCGTCAACTTCTAGTAAAGAAATAATAATAATATTTACATCATTTAATATCTGCCAAATATGTGGACTCCATCCCCTGCCTTTAGGTAAATCACTTGCGTGAAGCAATAATGATTTTTTGAATTTAGCACGGTCATGTTTAGAAATTATTTCAGAGCAAGAGATAAGAAACAGAATATCGCCTCCAGAAAGATCTTTTTTAGATCGTACTAATTTAATTTCATGGTCAGCTTGATGTTTCTTAATCCAAATTTTTAATGAATTATTTATAGGATGTTCTCTTGAAGAATTGAGTATTGTTATTTTCATTGAATATGCCTTAATACTTTATTAACACCAATTCCATCAGTCACTTTTGCTGAGTTACTAATTAGATTTTTCATCTGATTCATTAAAATGTTAACATGAAAATTCATTTGATCAAGTTGATTCACTTCAATGCATAATGCTGCCCTACTTTTTTGAATTGATTTCGCGATAAATCTTTGATTTTCTGCTAGAATAATTTGGATACTAGGTAGTCCTAAACAGCACCTTTCCCAAGTTGTGGTTCCAGAAGCACCAAATGCAAAATCAGAATTTGCCATTATTTCAGCCATATTATTTATGTCTGATTTCACAACAATATTATAAGGCAAAGCATCAGATTGTTGCTTAATTTCATCAAGATGAGGACAAATACTTCCAACAATAACCATGATTTCCAAGTCTTCATGCATATTACAAGTCTTAAGCATGCCTAAAATTTTTCCTGTAACGTTATTTTCGTCAACGCCACCAAGTGAAATAAGTAGTTTTTTTAATTCAGGATTTTCTCGACGATTTAAACTGTATTCTCGCCACATAGCAAACTCAGGCCTTAGTAATGAATATTTAGAACCCAATAATAACTGACAACTATCAGGAACTAAATATTTATAATGTTTAGTCTGACGATCATATGTTTGGTCTAATAGTAAATCACACTGATGCTTTCTATCTGCAAGATCATCTATCACCATTATTTTTTTATAAGTATCTTGTAAACTAATTTGCCAAATTTCATCAAGCGCATAGTGATCAACTACTACCCAGTCAGGATTTATTTTTTTAAGAATTACTTTACATAAATCTGCATCTTGTTGCTGTGATACTCCTAACCAATTATTATAGGTAAGATCATTTTTTGATTTCAATCTGGAAGCTTGAAGTGCATCTATTGCATGTTGTTTCATTATCAACGAATGCACCTTAAAACCTTTCATTTGAATGAAATCTATTAAATTTCCTTCATGTTCACGGCAAATAAATTCTACTTGAACATTATTTTTATTAAAAGCATCAGCTAATGTTAAGCATCTCATCACATGCCCAATGCCAATTTTTACTGAGGCATCAACACGAATAACAACCTTCATCAATTCAAACGCTTAAAAGTACTATGAGAAACTGGACTTTCTAGAAGTGAAGTAATATCACGACCATTTTCACACTCTTGAATTTTTGAAAATACAGGATCAAGAAGCGAAAAATAATCATCTATGATAATTTGAGAGTGGTCAATACAAGCATAAACAGAGTATCCAATTTTATGAACTAATTTTTTTTTCTTAAGAGATTGCATTGCAGTCAATAACTCCAGACCTCTTGAGCCAAATAGATCATTTATATTCCATACAAGAAGTCCATAAACTTTAGGTAATTTAAGCCTTACTAGAGAATCCTCCAAATTCTTCTCCACCCAAGAGCTAATATCATGGCAATTCTTAGGAATTTCAGGTAACTTAGTAATTACATCATTATTACTTACATCAAAATTCCCTAATCTTGTTTCACTTACACCATATGTAATTGCAGTATCAATTGTATTTACCCCAACTGATTTAGCATAAGTTAATATATTTGAAATCTCAGCATAACTAACTTTGGTAGAACCATCATTTGAAACTCCATATGGAAAACCACCAAATTGAGCTGCTCCAATGGCTATACGATTATTTAGCACTTACCTAAAATAAAGCCTGGTGTCCAACAGGTAATGACAATATTTCTACGACTAGTTCCTGTTGCTGCTCAGTGAGAATTGTAAAAAGTGGCAAGCTCATAGCTTCAGAGTAGTATCGTTCTGACTCTGGAAAATCCTGATAACTAAAATTAAATTTTGAAAAGTAGGGTTGTCGATAAACTGGAATATAATGAACATTAGCAAAAATTCCGTTAGCTCTAAGCCTTTCAAAAACTTGATTACGATTAAAATTCTTAGATTTTTCTGGCACTCGAATTATGTATAAATGAAATGCAGAATAACACTCTTCTCTTTGAAAAGGAATCTGAATTGGCAAACTTTCTAAGAGTGTGTCATAATTTACTGCAAGAGCTCTTCGTTTCTCAACAAACTGCTCCAACCTTATCATCTGATTGATTCCTAAAGCAGCATGAACATCAGACATTCGATAATTAAAGCCAAGATCAATCTGCTGATAATACCAAGACCCATCAGAATACCCTTTCATTTCATTAGGATCACGAGTAATACCGTGACTTCTGAGTCTTTCCATAATATTGGCATATTCATCATTATTGGTTAGTGCCATACCTCCTTCAACTGAAGTAATTATTTTTATAGGATGAAAGCTAAACACGGTAATATCACTGTATATACAACTTCCAACTGGTTTTCCAAGATATTTTGAACCAATTGCATGAGATGCATCTTCAATAATCTTAAAACCATACTCCTGAGAGAGTTTATAAATTTCAATCATTTCACAACTTTGCCCAGCTAAATGAACTGCAATAACAACTTTTGGTAAAGTATTATTTTTCTTAGCAAGCTCAAGTTTTTTCTTTAATGCGCTGACACTCATGTTGTAGGAAATTGGGTCTATATCGACAAAATCAACATTAGCCCTGCAATATAGAGCACAGTTTGCACTTGCAACAAAGGTTATAGGAGAAGTCCAAACATAATCATTTGGCATAACCTTTAGAGCCAAACAAGCAAGATGAAGAGCACTTGTAGCACTATTAACTGCAATACCAAATTTTGCACCTGTATGAGAAATTACTGCATTTTCAAATTTTGGCACTAAAGGGCCTTGAGTTAAATAATCTGACTTTAATACTTGACTTACTGCATCAATATCATCTTGATTCAAATCTTGGCGGGAATAAGGAATTTTCATTTTTATAAAAGAAATAAGAAATAAGAAACTTTATTTTATAGAAGTTTACTGCATATCCTATCAATTCTTTCATTGTAGAGTAGGCCATCATCAATAATATAATAACCCAATGCTTTTCTATCAACATTTAATTGGTTAAAGATACAATCATTGAGATTCAATAAACTTTTTTGATTAACTTTATCATGAACGATCAAAGCAGAATCAATATCTGAAATACTACCTGTATCGTTTTCTTCTATATATAACTCTGTATCACCAAGATCAAGGTATCTTGTTGGAATAAGAGTCATTCCATGTCTAGAGTTCACGATGGAGTTTCAATCCAACCAACTCATTTACCAAAAAGAATACACTAAACGACAACAGATCATTTATCTTCTTATCCATCATCTTCATGAAAGATAAGGGTGGGGTTACAGAAAGATATCACAATGGTTGAATCAGAGTGGAATAAAGACCCTTAGAGGAAAGAAATGGTTCTCTTCATCGGTTATCTCAGTCTTAAAGAGAAAACACGAAAGAGACCTAATGAATGAACAGATCAGAAATCAATATTTCCCAAGTAAGGTATCAAAGTTTGAGGTCAATTACTATATTTTTGATTAAACTCAGTAGTAGAATTAACTTCTAGTTCAAAAAAGACTACTATGAAGAAACTATTCCTACTTTTAATCCTATCCTTCTCCTCACCCCCAACCCCTATTGCTTCTTGATGAGAACGGTCAGGTAAAGTCTGAAAAGACTTACAAAGTCAGTATAGAGAAGTGGACTTCATGGTATGAGGATGGTAGAAGATTTCAATATACTTGCAAAGACGGTATAGAGACGGGTACTAATTGGGATGAGAATGGTCAGATAAGTTATAAATCAATATATAAATACGGTATAGATACCCCCTCGCAAACCATTGTTCTTGCAAGGTTTATTTTGAGTGCGACTATTGAGTGGGAATGAATATGAAAAGACAAAAAAAGTAAACAGCTAATGGGTTAAACTAGGGGATGTCATTAGTTTTCGGATTTGACATCTGAAACCAGAAACCGCCTAGACTGCTGTTTGATCTGACCGAGTAACCCTTTGCGTCGGGACCATGCCCATTTGATCATATTACTATCATACAAAGTACGCCAACCAAGGAATAAATCGGCGTTAGCTAGAGAGGAAATAATTCGTACCAATTTCCATTGCATTGGTATTTTTTTTATCTGAGATGAAAACCTGTATCTTCCTGATACGCCCAAACTTTGCAAACCAAAAGGAGTAGAAAATGCAAAATGCAAAGGCTGGGAGTTAATCACAATATGAACTGTTTCCAAAGATGCTGATATTTTTTCCACACTCACTTTATGAAAATTTATACGAATGCCTAACTTCAAGTCCTCCACCCAAAAGTCAAGGACACCCATCTTTTTCATGATGAAATTAAATGTTCTACGCTGCCAAAGTTTAATGCGCTCCTCTACAACTTGTTTAATCACATCAAATTCTATCACCTCATCATCCACATCAATTTTTAAACCTTCAATTTTGTAGTAGTTCTTGAAAAAAGCGATTGATTCTTTGTTGATAGCATTGACATTAGTGGAAGAAAAATTTTTGATATCCCAAATTAACGCTGCCCCCTGAGGTTCCAGTGGCAATAGTTTAAGTCCTTCTGAATCAAAAGCCTTCTGTGCATCAAAAATAGTGTTCCTATAAGCATTGAAAGCAGAATTATCTGACTTGCAGAAGTACATCAGACTCGCAAAAGGAATTGTAAAATCGTCTGAGAGGTATTGATGATGAGACAGCATTTTTGATATGACAGCTTCTTTCTCATATTTGATATTTTCATCAATGTATATGCCATCAAATCCTGCAATGGAATACTGGTTAAGCAAGATTGGAAATTTTCCGAACTTCTCTCTTATGATTTTACAATCATTTGCATTTAACTCAGTGTCATTGATATTAAGAATCCAATTTCGCCCTTTAACACGGATTCCAAAACATGAATCTAAATGCCTATGTCCATAGCTAATAATATCTATTGATTCTGATATTGTGGTTGCTTTTAGATGAGGAAGAGGAAGAAATCTTGTGTATCCAATCTTTTGTAGTACATCGAATACTTTTTCTGAATTAGTCTCTTGGAAGAGGACCTGAATATTTGCTAATCCAACTTCATCACATAAAAATTTTAGCGACGGAAAATGTAAATGATCCGGGTGTTCGTGCGATATCCAGATATGAGTTACATCCGCGAGATCTTTTTTTAGATCATCTAGAGACGGTTCTGGTGAAAGGCCCCATCCATTATTAAAAACTCTGCCAAAAAACCAAGGATCTGTGAGAATGACAGTCTCTGCTGCAGTTATCTTAACGCAAGCATGACTCAAGAGCTTAATTGAGGCTATCTCGTCTGTTGGGATTGTCATTATAGTTTTACATAAAAGGTATATTATATTATATATAAATTAGTGGATTTTAGTCATCTTGAAATAATAAAAGAAGATCGCTTAAAACACTTAAGTGCATTTTCATAAAATCTGTTATTTAAGAATGTAGTGGTATTTCAAGTAAAAATTTGTTGAAACATTTACATTTTTATAGATACTTATACAACTTCATTTGATTATAGATAAGGCTAAATGTTCAGTAAAGACATCAAGGAAGTAATTTAATGAATACAAAACTTAGAACAAGAAGGGCAGAATACAGCAAGTATTTGAATGGTTATGGAATGAATTTGGATGGAACCTTTTTATCAACTCCATTCTAAATGTAGAATTCTTTATCCAATTCATTGTTATCTTATAAAGGATGCAGTATCCGACAATTACGATCTGTCCTCTTATCCAATTCATGAAAGAAGAAGGAATGTGATAGATATAGAAGGATTAGAAATAAATTAAATGATTGGGGGATTAAAGTTCACAAGAATATCAATGGAAGTAATCCAAATTCACTCTACGGTGACGGATTTAGCTAAATTTCTTGGCTTATCGACATCATTGCCTTTTATCAGGGCAACATGATAACTTAATAGTTGAAGGGGTATTGTAAAGATAATAGGTGCAGAGATCCGGCCAAGGTTTGAGGTAATTTGGATTACTTCCATTGCCTCCATTGATTGCACTTTTGAATCTTCATCTTCAAAAACAATCATCTGTGAGCCTCTGGATTTTACTTCCTGTAAATTTGATTTAAGTTTGCCTAATAGCTCGTCATTTGGAGCGATTGCAATGACTGGCATATTTTTATCAATTAGTGCGATCGGACCATGTTTTAATTCTCCAGCAGGGTATGACTCAGCATGAATATAACTAATTTCTTTTAGTTTAAGTGCACCTTCCATCGCAATAGCGTACATTGTTCCTCTTCCTAAAAAAAGAGCACTATTTTTATCTTTAAAGCGCGCTGCTAATTTTTTAATTTGTAGTTCTTGCAGTAACGCTTCGTTAATTAGTCCTGGCAATCTTCTTAAACCATCAACAATTTCCCTCTCTTGCTTCGTATTAATTGTATTTTTTACTTTACCTATAGAGCAAACTAATAATGCTAGAGCAACTAGTTGAGTAGTAAAGGCTTTTGTACTTGCAACGCCAATTTCAGGGCCAGCATGAGTCAAAAAATTTAAATCAGAAAGTCTTGTAAGGCTAGATTCTGAAGAATTACTTATACAAAGAGAGACAATGCTGCTATTTATTTTCTTAGCTGTTTTTAGAGCTTCAACTGTGTCAGCTGTTTCCCCACTTTGCGAAAGAGTGACAAAGAGAGTGCCATTTAGAAGGATAGGATTGCGGTAGCGATATTCACTGGCAACTTCAACATTGCATGAGATTTTGGCTATATCTTCGAGCCAATATTTAGCAACTAGACCTGCATGATAACTTGTGCCACAAGCAACAATTTGGACTTGAGTAATTTTATCAAATATTTTTTCAGCATCATGCCCAAAAGCTGGAATAACAACAGAATTATTTGTAATGCGTGACTCAAGAGTGTCTCTTATTGCTTGAGGCTGTTCAAAGATTTCTTTTTGCATAAAATGATCATAATCTTCTAAGTCAACTTGATTTATTTTTAACTTAGAAGTTTTGACAGGGCGCTCAACTAAATTATCATTAAAATCATAAATAGTAATTTTGTCTAATTTAATTTCAGCAACATCTCCCTCTTCTAGAAAAATAAATTTATTAGTTACAGACAAAAGCGCTATCTGGTCAGATGCAACATAATTTCCATTAACCCCAACTCCTATTACCAAGGGGGAGCCCTTTCTTGCAGCAATAATTTGGTCTGGGTATTTGGATGAGAGAACCCCAATCCCGTAGGAGCCATTAAGTGTTTTTATTGCTTTTTGAGTTGCTTTAAGTAAAGAGTCAGAAGGCTTGATGGCAGATTCAATTGCATGCGCAATAACCTCTGTATCAGTTTCAGAAGTAAACGCATAGCCTTGATTCATTTGTAATTCTTTTAGATCAATATAATTTTCAATAATTCCGTTGTGCACCACACTAATTGAATTTCTTGAAATATGTGGATGTGCGTTTGTGATTGATGGCTTACCATGAGTAGCCCATCGAGTGTGAGCTAAACCAACGTTACCCTCAAGTTTAGATTTTATTAGCTTTAATTTATTTTCAAGATTCTTAACTTTTCCAGCGGCTCGTTCACGCACTAGTTTATTGTCTTGTGATAGTATTACAAGCCCAGATGAATCATAACCTCGGTATTCTAATCGCTTCAACCCATTCAAGAGTAGTGGAGTGATATTTTTACTAGTAATTCCTCCAACAATGCCGCACATAAATTATTTAATAGATTAGAAAATAAAAAAAGTAAGTTAATACTAGGGAATGATAATTATAGAGCAACTAATAGTTCTTGCTTAATATTTATGGCTTGTTGTTGGCCTAATACCTTCATCAATAAGATTATTCGCTCTTCAGATTTGTAGGAATTAAAAATAGCAATACA
>Ga0209383_1000055_pt1 | contig 72365 bp, 90 predicted proteins | sample CoawatmetaG02DNA_FD_187510 | JGI IMG/M metagenome (GOLD analysis project Ga0209383, IMG submission 187510) | Marine microbial communities from the West Antarctic Peninsula - Coastal water metaG029-DNA (SPAdes) (version 2) | ecosystem: Environmental > Aquatic > Marine > Coastal ...
GCCATAATTGTTACACAATTGCTTAATGCATCCTTCAGTTGTACTGCAAATGACCTTTCAGTTAAAATAAGGTGTCCTATGGACGTTTAAACGGTATATTCTCATACTGCATTGCTCTACTTGTCAATAATAGCAACGATTCTGGAAAGGTTAAAAAGCACCATTTTAAAGGGTTTTTTAGACCCCTATTCTACCCTCAAAATAAAGTAAATTTAATTAAAATTAGCTACAATTTAAATAAGCATTTAATAGCAACACTTAATTAGCAATCCATTACTCTATTATAAGAATATTTGGTTTCTTAAAAATCTAAATTTCTATACTCTTAATTTTTTATCTACGGATAATTAATTTTGCTACTATCGATGTATTATTTTACTATTTTAGTAAATATATTTTACATAATTTTACTACTTAATTATCTATATTTGATATTTATTATATAATTTTTAAAAGTTATTATATCTAATGATTTCAATTGTTTAAATTAATTAATTAATGTATAGTATTAAGTGTTAGTAATAATATGTTAACTAACTAAGATGATTTAATATAAGCCTCTCTTCTTGAAATATAAATACCGCTCATAATGATAATCGACAGACCTAAGAATGTCCAATTATCAGGAAAGTCACTAAAGAAGTAGTAGCCTATAATGATATTGGTAAAGATCTCAAAGTAGCTAAATGGGGCTAATTTAGAGGCATCAGCATATTTAAGGGATAATATGAGGAACAAGTGCCCAATGCAGGCAAAAACACCTATAGAGGCCATCATGGACCACTGTGAAAGGCTTGGATTAACCCATATGAATGGCATAACACCTGAAACAGCCACTAATCCAACAACTCCAGTTAACAATAAGGTTAATAAAGGATTATCTGAGGTGCTTAATTTACGAGTAATTATTAAATAAAAACCATACATAACACCTGTTCCTAAAGCTGAAAAACTAGCTAAGTTAAGCTCAACAAAACCAGGTCTTATAACAACTAAAGAGCCTATAAAACCAATAATAACAGCTGTCCATCTCCTCACACCCACCTTCTCACCCAATAACATAGGAGAAAATGCTGTAACAATAAGAGGGGCTATAAAAGCTAGAGTTAAAGCTTTAGCTAAGGAGATAACTGATATGGCATAGAAGAAACTGATGTTAGCACAAAGCAATATGAGGCCTCTTATTAACTGTAATTTTGGTTTGTCCGTCCAAACAAGTTGCTTTCTGTAAAAGAAGAACATCACAGGAAGAGTAAATACTACTGTAAAAAAATATCTAGCCCATGTGATTTGTAAAACAGGCATATCTGCACTTAAATACTTAGCAAAGCCGTCCATTATTGGAAGCATTACCCAAGCTAACAGATTAAACGAGATGGCTTTCATAAGCCAATAGATACAGTTTAATTAAAGTACTTTAAAGCAAAGAATACGACTATAGGAATAGTGATAAAAGACATAACAGTAGAGACAACGATCATACTGGCCACACTATCGGTAATTTTTTTGGGAGAGTAAATGGAAGCAACAAGGTAATTTAAAACTGCACTAGGCATTGAACATTGAATTAATAATACACCTGCAGCAAAACCAGAAAGATCAAAATATTTAATTAATAAAAAACCAACAATTGGTCCAAGGATTACTCTTCCAATTGAGGAAATCAATGCTCTTTTAAAAGAGAAAACTTTAAATCGAGTTAATGCTATTCCCAAAGACATTAGAATTAGAAAAATTGTGGCATACATTAAAAGGAAAGTTGTATTTTCAATGAAAGTTGGTGTTTCAATTTTAAAATTGAGAAAAATAACAGAAATAATTATTGCATAAAAAGGTGGGTTTTTAAGAATAACATTGATATTAAATTTCCTATCAGCAAGAAAAATTCCTAAAGTAAAGTGACATAAAATTATCAAAGCTGAAATTGCTGCAGCAACCCCCAATCCTTGAGAGCCATAGGCAAACAAACATATCGGTAACCCCATATTTCCAGTATTTGGCATAATAAAAGGTGGAAGCTCACGAATAATATCCTTGGTCTTTAAGAAAAATAAAAAAATAATACCAATAATCGCAAAAGCTATAATAGCAATTAGATAATACCAAAAATAGTTTTTGAATATTTCAAATGAGGTACCTGTGCACGTTAAAGAATAAATGATCATTGCTGGTGACCCAATATTCGCTGCAAAATTAGTTATAAAGGTAGTGTCAATTTTTGGATTATTTTTTCCTAAATAATAACCAATACCAACAACAAAAAAGACAGGAAACAATACTTCAAATAACCTTAGGTATATTTCCATTAACTATAGATTCTTATCAACGTAGGGTATTTAAGAATATTTTTATCCTTTTTGAAAATAGAAAGACAGTTCTTAAAATTAAGCTCGTTAGTTTTATGAGTAATAATAACAATGGTAGCTTTGTTATTTTTTTTGTCAGGAGTTTGAATTAGTCTTTTTACAGAAATTTTGTACTTAGCTAATCTATTAGTAATAGCTGAAAGGACACCTGGTTTATCTTTAACTTCAAATCTCAAATATAGAGAATTTACATAATTATCAACATTATAACATTTAATAGATTTACGTTTATTGCTAGGAATACCAAAGGGTTTTTTAATATTACCTCTTAGAATTGAGAGTAAGTCTGATAATAAAGAAGATGAAGTGGGCCCAGGTCCAGCACCCTCACCTTGTAGAATACTTTCACCAACTGGTTTTCCTTCAAGTATAACTGCATTCATAACACCACCAACGTTACCTATATAAGAATCTTTGTTTACCAAACATGGGTGAACAGTTTCAAAAAGTTGACTATTAATAAGCTCAGAAATACCCAATAATTTAATACGCAAATTTAATTGATTGGCAATTTCTATATCTTTAAGTTCAATTTTTTCGATACCTTCCATTAGACATTTATGTTTTGAAATTTTAGTATTAAAAGCAAGAGCAGATAAAATTCTTACTTTAGCAAATGCATCAAAACCGTTTAAATCTAACTTGGGGTTCCCTGGTTCTGCGTAACCTAATTTTTGGGCTTTCTTTAGTACGTTAGTGAAGCTATCATTTGAATTTTCCATCTCAGAAAGGATATAATTAGATGTGCCATTTAAAATTCCATAAACTTTGGAAATTTTATTAGTAGCAAGCCCTTCTTTAATAGTTCTTAATATTGGAATGCCGCCTGCAACAGATGCCTCAAATTCTAAATTTACTTGATTGTCCTCAGCTAGTTTTCCTAAATAATCACCGTGCTTGGAGATAAGTGCTTTATTAGGAGTAATTACATGTACTTTATTTTTTAAAGCAACTTCAACAACTTTCTTAGATATACCATCGGGTAAACCAATAACTTCAAATAAAATATCTATTTTAGTTTTATTAAAAATCTCTAGGGGGTTTTTGTAAAAAATTTTTTTATTAAATTTAAATTTTCTTCTTTTGGTTATGCTTCTGGCTGAGACAGCAACAACATTGATCTTTTTTCCAGTTTTAAGTTCTATATCTTTTTTTTTCGTATTAAGTTCATTTAATAAATAAATACCCACTTGTCCTAAACCTACTACAGCAATATTTATATTATTTTTCATAACTTACTGGTCAATATCCGGATAAGCGCTTATCTCAGCATATTTAATTATTAATTCATTAAATTCATCAAATGTTAAATCTTTATCAAAATCTAAAACTTCATTTTTAACATTATAATTCGGTGATGCACATGATATTAAAAATAAGAATAAAAATAATTTCTTCATTAAAGTCCTCTATTTTCAGGAAAGTTAAATTTCAAGTTCATATTTTGTATAGCTTGCCCAGCGCCTCCTTTAATCAAATTATCAATAGCAGATAAGATAATAACTCTATTTTTATACTTAGTTTTACAAATTACTATAGAGCAATTATTTGTATTAATTACGTCATTTGTGCTTAACAAAGAATTTGTTTTCAAAATTTTAACGAATCTACTTTTGGAATATTCAGCATTTAAAGTTTTTTCTAATTTCTTAATATTTACACCCTTATTAAGATTTACATAAATTGTACTAAGTATTCCTCTAAACATTGGTGTTAGATGTGGTGTAAAAGTAAAGGAGAATTTTTTTTTAGTGCAATTATCAATTTCTTGCTGGATTTCTGAATTATGTCTATGGAAACCAACTCCATATGCGTTTAACGACTCATAAAGATTTTTATCTTTATATTTTTTATGAATTCCTCTGCCCGCTCCAGAATATCCAGATTTAGAATCTATAATTACGTTATCTGTTTTTATTAAATTTTTCTTAATTAAGGGAATAAGAGGTAAAAGTATTGATGTTGGATAGCATCCGGGACATCCAATAATATTGAATTTTTTTACCTTGTCTTTTTTAATCTCTGGCAATGAATAAATTGATTTTTTAATATTTTTAACAGCTTTATGTTTTTGTTTGTACCATTTTAAATAATCAGATGCTTTATTAAGTCTGAAATCAGCAGCCAAATCAATTAACACATTGTGCTTTAGTAAATCATTTGAAATATCTTGCGCTTCTCCATTAGGTAGTGCCGTGAAAATCAAATCTATATTCTTTAAAAAAGATTTATTGTATTTAACTACTTTTGGTAATTTTTTTGAACTTAATGATTTCTCATAACTAGAGATACTTTTTCCAACCGATGAGTTTCCACAAAGATATCTAATCTTAACATCGCTGTGTTTAACTAATAATTTAATTAGTTGAACACCAATATAACCAGTTGATCCAGCAACTAAAACATTAAGCTTAGGCATTTTTTTATTGTAACAGTTTAGAGTTAAAAAAGAATTATCTTTTTGAGAATTGGAAGCTTCTTCTAGCTTTTCTACGACCAGGTTTTTTTCTCTCAACTGACCTAGAGTCTCTGGTATTCAGTTTTTCAGTCTTAAGAATTGCTCTATTTTCCGAATCAAATAAAATTAGAGCTTTAGCGATACCATGAACCATTGCGCCAGCTTGACCTGTGTGTCCACCACCAGCAACACTACATCTAACATCATAATCAGTTGCTTGGTTAATAATTTCAAATGGTCTTGTAATTTGCATTTTGTGACTGCCACTGGTGAAGTAATCATCCATAGTTCTGCCATTTACATAAATTTTACCAGTACCTTTTTTTACCCAAATTTTTGCAATAGATTTTTTTCTTCTGCCCGTTGCATATTTACTATCTTTAAAATCTAATTTTATTTTAGGTTTTTTTGTGACTATTTTGGTTACTGCAGCTGCTTGTTCCATATTAATTTCTTATTAAATTTTTACTGTTTAATTTACCTAAATCTAAAAGTTTAGGGTTTTGTGCTGCATGCGGATGATCTTCACCAGCATAAATTTTTACTTTAGTTAATTGTTTTCTACCAAGTACTCCACCAGGTAACATTCTTTTAACTGCTAATTTTAAAGATTCACCAGGCTTATCTTTTTCTAATAATTTTTCAGGAGTTATTTCTTTAATTCCCCCGGGATGACCCGTGTGTCTATAATACTTTTTATCTTTAAATTTTTTTCCAGTAAATTTCGCTAGTTCAACATTCTTAACTACAACAAAATCACCATCATCCATATGTGGTGTAAAAGTAGTTTTATTTTTTCCTCTAACAATCATTGCTATTATAGATGCCAGTCTTCCAACTACAGCATTTTTTGCGTCTATTTCAAACCAGTTGCTACTTAATTCACTTTGTTTTAGAAATTTTGTCATTGTGCGAGGATTAATACTATTATTAGATATAAAGTCAATTTTATATTTAGCTTGTAATAGCTCCAATTAATGCTATTTTAATCAAGCCGATTTGTTCCTATTGCAGGCTAATATATGCTAAAATGGATTTTTACTCACATTATCGGTAGGCACTTTTGAACTGTATTGTACGCCTTGCATTTAGCAGAAGTACTAAAAAGGAGAATCAAGATGAGCACAAAAAGACAAAACCCTGAGACTATAGCGATACATGGTGGTGATTATAGAAGTGATCCAACAACAAAAGCTGTTGCTGTTCCAATTTATAGAACAACTTCTTATTTGTTTGATAGTACCGAGCATGCTGCAAACTTATTTGCATTAAAAGAGTTCGGAAATATCTACACAAGGATCATGAATCCAACTAATGATGCGCTTGAAAAAAGACTTGCCGCATTAGAGGGAGGGTTAGCTAGCTTAACAGTATCATCAGGACAAACAGCTTCAACATTTGCAATTTTAAATGTTGCTCAAGCTGGAGACAACATTGTTAGTTCAACCGACCTTTATGGTGGAACTGTATCTTTATTTACTCACACTTTAAGTAAACTTGGAATTGAAGTTAGATATGCAGATCCTACTGATCCAAAAAACTTTGAAAAAGCTATTGATGATAAAACTAGAGCTTTTTATGGAGAAACTTTGCCTAATCCTTATTTAAGAGTTTTTCCTATTAAAGAAGTTTCTGATATAGGAAGAAAGTACAACATACCCCTAATAGTAGATAATACAGCCTCCCCTATTATTTGTAAGCCAATAGAACATGGGGCAGCAGTGGTTGTTTATTCTCTTACAAAATATATTGGTGGTCATGGTACAGTTGTAGGTGGAGCTTTAGTAGATGGTGGTAATTTTGATTGGACTGCAAATCCTAAAAGACAACCATTGTTTAACGAACCAGACGCAAGTTACGGTGGTGTAGTTTGGGGCAAAGCAGTGCCTGAATTAACTGGTGCAAACGTATCTTTTGTAGTTAAGGCAAGAGTTACCCTTTTAAGAGACCTTGGTGCAGCTTTGGCTCCTGATAATGCATTTGGAATTATACAGGGACTTGAAACTGTAGCATTAAGAATGAAGCAACATTGTTCAAATGCAGAAAAAACTGTTGAATATTTATCTAATCATGAAAACGTTGCTAGAGTAATCTATCCAACTAAATATGATGGAGAAATTGGAAATAGAGCTAAAAAATATCTTAAAGGTGGAAATGGTGGTTTAATCGGAATAGAGCTAAAAGGTGGAATTGAAGCAGGTAAAAAATTCATAGAAGCTTTAAAAATGTTTTATCATGTAGCTAATATTGGTGATGCAAAAAGTTTAGCCATTCATCCAGCAACTACTACTCATAGTCAATTAAATGAAAAAGAGTTGTTAGCAGCTGGTGTTACACCTGGCTACGTAAGACTATCTATTGGTATAGAGCACATAGATGACATTATTGAAGACTTAGAACAAGCGCTTCAGAGAACTTCTGATAATGTTGAGGATATTAATAAAGCTAAAGCCGTTGGTTAGAATTTTTATATAAAATTATAATAAAACTAGTCAAAACTAATATTGAGCCCAGTTGGTGTAGTGATGCATACTTAATCTCTACACCAGAAAGTAAAGTTATAATCCCTAAAAAAACTTGAATTAATATGGCAATATCAAAAAATATAATATTTTTGATATTGAGTTTATTTTTTATAAAAAAATAATTTAAAATTACAATAAAGAATAAAAGTAAATACGCGGTAAACCTATGTAGAAATTGTACTATAGAGGCATTGTAAAATAGTTGGGTGTTTAATATATCTTTAAGTCCTACATCGTTAGGAAAAAGACCACCATTCATGTCAGGCCATGAATTGTAAATAAGCCCCCCATCTAAGCCTGATAAAAAAGCACCCAATATAATTTGTAAGATAATTAATTTAAGTATGAATAATAATAAAAGATTTGAAAGTTTTTGATGAAATTTTTCAATATTAAAAATATTCAAAATAAACCAAAAAATTAAAGATAAAATAAATAAAGCTAAAGATAAATGTATGCTTAGTCTAAAGTGACTAACATCATTATTTTCAATTAATCCACTTGAAACCATATACCATCCAATAAATCCTTGAAGACATACAAGAAAAAATATCCAGTAATATTTATTTGAGTAATACTTGGTATATGTAAATTTTAAGCTAAAAATAATTAGAGGAACCAATGTAAATAAACCTACAAATCTTGCTAATAATCTGTGGGCGTATTCCCAATAAAAAATTATCTTAAACTCATCCAAATTCATACCATAATTGATATTTTGATATTCAGGAATTTTTTTATATTCTGAAAAATAAAAATTCCACTCATTGTTATTTAAAGGCGGTAGTATTCCAGTGAAGAGCTCCCAAGCTGTGATAGATAATCCTGAATCAGTAAGTCTAGTAAGGCCGCCAACAGCAACCATAAGAATGATTAATAAAAATAAAGTTATTAACCAAAATTTTAAATATTTTATATAGTTGTCGCTATTTACAAACATAAATTATACTTATAATAATTATATTATTAACCAATTGATTAAATGTCGCCAATAAATAAAAAAAAATTATTAGTAATAAGAATTAAACTAGATAAGCTTGATAATGAATTGCTTAAATTAATAAAAAAAAGATCTACTTTGGTAAATGAAGTTTTAAAAGTAAAAATACATAAAAAAGAGATAATTGATCAAAAAAGAATAAATTTCATACTTAAGAAAATTAAGAAAAAATCAATACAATTAAATGTAGACCCAAAGATTACAAATAGAATATGGAAAAATATGATTTGGTCTTTTATTGATTATGAAAAAAGAAACTTTAAAAAAAAGTAATACTATTTACTGTGTGGAGGTAACTTCTTCTCTACAAACATTTCATGTTTTCTGGTAGCAGGATTATACTTTTTTGCTGATAATTTAACTTTAGCTTTTTCTCCACCAGCTGGTTTTTTAACATAATAAAAATATGGGCTGTCAGGTTTAGCTTCTGGAACTAATCTAACTTTAACGTGCGTTTTTTTTGCCATATTATTTTAAATTTTTTATTTGTTTTATTAAATTAGAAATCTTCTTAATTTTATTTTTTATATTATAATCAGCATTTATAGAATTATTTTGTAATTCGTCAAGTTTTAAAGATTTATCAGAATTAAGAACTTTTTTAGCACCATTAATTGTCATACCTTGATCTTTAAGAAGGTATTTAATTTTTTTTAAGACCTCTATTGCATCATTATTATAGTATCGTCTATTACCATTTAAGATATTTGGCTTAATTTGTTTAAATTCTTTTTCCCAAAAACGTATCGTGTGAGTATTTAGGGTGCCTTTTTTCTCATTAACAAGTTCAAGAATTTTAGCAACTTCACCTATGGACTTATAAGCTTTATTTGTTTTATGAATCATTCTTAGAATTTACTAAATCTTTAAATTCTTTAGAAGCTTTAAATAGAACAACATGTCTATCAGATATGGTTTTTGGCTCTTTAGTTTTGGGGTTTCTGCCAATTCTACTTTTTTTTGATCGTATAGAGAATGTGCCAAATTTTGATAATTTCAACTTTGTTTCATTTTTTAAATTTTCTTTAATTGTTGCAAAAAAATCATCTATTAAATTTTCTGATATATTTTTTGAAAAACCAATTTGCATATAAATAGAGTTTATTAATTCTTTTTTAGTTAAATTTACCCTAATCATTAATTAATATTATTTCTAATTTTTTCTATTAAATTACCACTTACAATTTTTGTACAAACACTCAAAGAATTCGAAAAGCCTATATAATCCGTACCACCATGACTTTTGATTACAGGTGAGTCTAAACCAATAAATATAGCACCATTATAAAGTCGTGGATCTAATCTTGCTTTAAATTTTTTTAAATTAGAAATGTTTAATAAAGATGAAATTTTACCTATTAAATTACCTGTCATTGCTTTTTTAAGTTCGCTTGTAATAAAGTTTGCTGTTCCTTCGGCTGTTTTTAGTGCAACATTACCAGTAAAACCATCTGCTACAATAACATTTACGTCTCCATTCATTAATTGATTACCTTCAATATAGCCTTTAAATTCGAAGTCATGGTTATCTCTTTGGTTTAATTGTTGGTATGTTTCTTTAATAATTTCATTACCCTTAATTTCTTCAGAGCCTATATTTAATAAAGCAACTTTAGCACTATCATCTGGATATAAAGATTTAAAAAGTGAAGAACCCATTATTGAAAAATCAATTAAATTTTTTGGACTGCATTCAATATTGGCACCCAAATCTAAAACAACACTCATTCCCTTTTTATTAGGCCATAATGCGGATAAGGCTGGTTTATCAATATTTTCGATCATCTTAAGATTAAGCTTTGATATAACCAGTAAGGCTCCCGTATTTCCTGCTGAAATTACTATATCAGATTTTTTTTCTTTAACACTTTGTATAGCAAGCCACATACTTGTATTTTTTCCCCTTTTAGCTCCTTCAAGCGGACTATCTGTGCCCATAACAATATCCATTGTATGGATTATTTCAAAAGAAGAACTTGGTAGATCACTATTAATATTTGCTAAAATTTTATCTTTGTCGCCAAAAATTTTATAAAATGAGTTTTTATTATTTTTAAAGTGATGATGAATACCGTCGATAACTTTTTTTGGTGAACCATCACCGCCCATTGCATCAACTGCAATTTTTATTATTTTGTTCATTTAAGAGTGAGATTCTTATTCCTTAGGATCTAAAACTTGTCTACCTCTATACATGCCAGTTTTAAGATCTAAGTGATGAGGTAATCTGTATTCACCAGATTTTTTATCCTCAACAATATTTGTAGATTTGAACTTCATATTCTGAGCCCTTCTCATTCCAGTTCTTGACGGGGATTGTTTACGTTTTGGTACAGCCATAATAAAATTATTGTTTAACTATACCTTTTATGTGAGAAGTTAAAGTGTTATTTATTAAATTTAACCGGTATTTTTCAAAATAATCTACCAAATATTCAGTATTCGGAGCATTATCTATGAAATTTTCAAGAACAATTACTCTAGATTCTAAAGTTAAATTATCCCAATCGTGTATTTTATCTATCATTCCATAAAATAAATTTAAATAGTCTTTCATTTTCTTATTTATTGATTGATCACCATAACCAATTTCTCTAATGCTCAACTCTACGTGTCTAAAAATAAAATCATAAATTTCCTGTAAAAGCTTTTTATCGTTATTTTCTTTATAAATTTTCAAGAAAAAAGCAAAATGTAGAAGAAAAAAAATTAACCTATCTGAGAAAGTGTCTTGATTCTTAAAATCTCTATATAATTGTTTATTTCTAGTTAATTTTACTAAATTATTGTAAATATTTATGTAATCTTTATTCATGAAAAATTTTATATATATTATAACAGTTTTTATTTTATTCTCAAATTGCACATTTAATAAAGTTGCAAAATATCATGGTGTACGTTTCTTAGAAAATAAGCAAAAAAATTTAATTATCAATGTTTCTAACAAAAATGATATAATTTCTTTATTGGGACCACCATCAACAAAAAGTAGTTTTGATAATGCTTTATGGATCTATATCGAAAGATTAGTAACAAAAAAACCATTAATTAAATTGGGTTCTGATAAACTGTTAAAGAACAATGTTCTTGTCTTAGAAATTAACGATAAAGGCCTTTTGCATAAGAAAATTTTTTACAAAATTGATAAAATGAACGATATTGATTTTTCAAAAATGAAAACAAATGATAATTTATCTAAAAAATCATTTGTCTATTCATTTCTATCCAGCATGAGGCAAAAAATTAACGATCCACTTGGCAAAAGAAAAAAGCGTTAACCAGCTATTACAGCTAACAACAATAAAGCTACAATATTAGTAATCTTAATCATTGGATTTACTGCAGGACCAGCTGTGTCTTTGTACGGATCTCCAACAGTGTCTCCAGTAACCGCAGCCTTGTGTGCCTCAGAACCTTTTCCACCATGATGACCATCTTCAATGTATTTTTTAGCATTATCCCATGCTCCACCACCAGCAGTCATTGAAACGGCGACAAATAATCCTGTTATTATGACACCAAGTAGCATAGCACCAACTGATGCCAATGCTTCGGCTTGTCCACCTATGGGAAGAATAATAAAATATAAAACAATTGGAGATAAAACTGGTAACAAAGATGGTATGACCATTTCTCTGATTGCAGCTTGAGTTAATAAATCAACAAGTTTTGCATAATCAGGCTTTTGGGTTCCCTTCATAATTCCTGGAAACTTTTTGAATTGTCTTCTAACTTCAACAACAACAGCTCCACCGGCTCTTCCAACGGCTTGCATTCCCATTGAGCCAAATAAATATGGAAGCATTCCACCTATTAATAAGCCAACAACAACATAAGGATTTGTTAAGTCAAAAGTAACAATTATACCTTCTAATTTAGATCCAGCTGTACCAGAAAAATGTTTAATGTCTTCAACGTAGGCAGCAAATAAAACTAACGCTCCTAAACCAGCAGAACCAATTGCATAACCTTTAGTCACAGCTTTAGTAGTATTTCCTACTGCATCTAAAGCATCAGTAGTTTTTCTTACGCTGTTTGGTAGTTTAGCCATTTCAGCAATACCACCAGCATTATCAGTTACTGGACCATACGCATCGAGAGCAACAACCATTCCAGCTAATGCTAGCATGGTAGTAACAGAAATTGCAATACCATAAAGACCAGCAATAGAATTTGTTGCAAGAATTCCAGCAACAATAATTAAAGCTGGTACAGCTGTAGCTTCCATAGAAACAGCCAATCCCTGAATAACATTTGTTCCATGTCCGGTTGTTGATGATTTAGCAATACTTCTCACTGGTCTATATTCAGTTCCAGTGTAATATTCTGTAATCCAAATTAATAAACCCGTGATAACTAAACCAATTATTCCACAATAATATAAACTCATACCAGTAAAAGTTTTGTCATTAACGGTATATTCACTTGCAAAACCTATTACATAATCTGTTACTGGGTATAAAATTGCTAATGAAGAAACAGCAGAAACAACAAATCCTTTATATAAAGCATTCATAACATTTTTACTTTTTCCAAGTTTAACAAAAAAGGTTCCTAAAATTGATGTTAAAATACAAGCTCCCCCAATAGTCAAAGGGTAGATCATCATATTCATGTCACCTACAAAAAATATCGAAGACAAAACCATTGTTGCAACAATAGTCACAGCGTAAGTTTCAAATAAGTCTGCAGCCATACCAGCACAGTCTCCAACGTTATCTCCAACGTTATCAGCTATTACTGCTGGGTTTCTAGGATCGTCTTCAGGAATTCCTGCTTCAACTTTACCAACTAAGTCAGCGCCAACGTCAGCACCTTTTGTAAAAATTCCACCACCTAATCTAGCAAAAATTGATATTAAAGAAGCACCAAAACCTAAGGCAACTAAAGCATTAACAACTTCTCTATCATCGATACCCAATCTTAATAAAATATAATAATAAACTGCTATAGCTAATAAAGCTAAACCAGCAACAAGCATTCCAGTAACTGCACCAGATTTAAAAGCTACAGCAAGACCACTTGCCAAACCTTTTCTTGATGCTTCGGCAGTTCTAACATTAGCCTGAACTGAAACTAACATCCCAACATAACCAGCTATTCCAGATAATGTTGCGCCAATGAAATAACCAAGACCTACCAATGGGCTAAATACCCAACAAACAATAACTAAAACAACAACTCCAACCACGGCTATCGTCTTGTATTGTCTAGTTAAGTAAGCTTTAGCACCAATTTGGATTGCAGATGCAATCTCTTGCATTTTTGCATTTCCAGCGCTTGAATTAAGAATATTTAAACCAGTAAAAAAACCATAAACGATTGCAAGTGATCCTGCTGCTATGGTGTAAAGTAATATTGTTTCTATAAGTGAGTTCATGATGCCTTTTAGTTGTTTGGTTGTTAAAAATTTTATTATTTAAAGTCCGGACAATACAAAAAAAGCAATAAAAGGCAATATTTAACTTGCTAAAACTTATGAAAATAACCTTTGTTTTTAAGGGTAATTTGCACGTTTTTGCCATCAATAATGTGTGATTTTTCAACATGGCTTTGGATTGAGCCAATTTTTGTAAGCTTAACTCCACAATTAGAAGCTATTTTTTTTATGATTCTCCTCTTATTTTGAGAAGCTGTAAATAAGACCTGATAATCATCACCATTGGAAACATGGTTAATCTTTGATAATTTTTTAAGATCAAGTACCTTTTTAAGATTATTTGAAATTGGGATGTCGTCTAAAAAAAGTTTGTAAGACAGTTTTTGATTATTAATCATTTTATCAAGGTCTGCTAATAGACCATCAGAGATATCAATAGAGGTATTGGCAAATTTCTTAATTTGGTCTGTTAATTTTAATTGAATATTTGGTATAAAATATTGATTAATAAAATATTTTGTTAAATGATGATTAAGCTTAAGTTTATCTTTTAAAACTAGTAGACCCAAATAACTATCCCCTAAATTTCCAGAAACATAAATATCATCATTAATTTTAGCTTTGTTCCTATAAACAATAGAATTAGCAAAACCTATCGAAGTAATTGTAAAACTTAACTTGTTTGAAAAAACAGTATCCCCACCACTTAAAATTATCTTATACTTATTTTGTTCTTGACTAAGTGATTTGCTAATTTTTAATAAATTTGATTTAGAAAAACTTTTTTTATCACCTGATCCAGAAATAAAATAATATCTTGGTTGAACACCTTTGCAGATTAGGTCTGAAATTGAAGATCTAATTATTTTTTTAATAACTAATTCAGGTTTTTTAAAATCTATAAAGTGATTACCCTCGGTATATGTATCAACAGAGACTACCAATTTATTTTTTTTATCAAAAAAAACATCATCATTTAAATTTAAAGCACCAGGAGATTTTTTAGAAAGTTTTTGAAAATAATTTTTTATTAATTCAAATTCAAGCATTAGCAGTTCTTATTTTTTTTGCTATCTTATCTAATATAGCATTTAAATATTTTGTTTGGGAGTCTTCTAGAAAGAAATTTGATGCATCAAGATATTCTTTAATAATTATCTTTGTAGAAACTTTTGGTTTGTATAAAAACTCAAATATAGCTGATTTGACAATTACTTGAAAAACTTTATCTAAATTAGTTAGTTGAATGTCATCACTTAAATATTTTTTAACCTCTTCTTTAATCACTTCGTCTCTTTCTATCGTACCCAAAACTACATCTTTAATGAACTTTTTAAATCTATGTTTGGGAAAAGTTAAATCCGTGTCATCATTAAAAAAATTACCATATAATTTTTGGATAATTATAACTCTAGGACTTTGATTGGGGTTGTATGAGGTTCTCATTGCTATTGAGACAAGACAGATATAACAGCTTGAGCTGCTTCTCTACCTTTCTTTTTTCTAGCTATAGCCTGACGCATATTTAGACAGGTAATAATTCCGTTACCAATAGGTTTTTTATTTTCTATAGATAGTTTCATTATTGCCTCTGTTGAGGTATGTGAAATAAAATCAAAATGTGGTGTTTGACCTTTGATAACACAGCCAAGGGCTAAAAAAGCATCATATTTCTTAATATTTTTTGAAATTGTTACTGGTATCTCAAAGACACCTGGAACATTTATTGTTTTGATTAAACTAGATTTTGGCAATAGCGTGATCGCACTATGAAGCAAACCTTTGGCTATATCTTTATAATAATCAGCAATAACTATTAAATATTTTTTTTTCATTAAATGATTTCCTGTTTAGTAATCTTTATATCATAACCCTCTAAACCGATAACTTTTTTAAGAGATTTAGTGATCAATATCATGTTTCTAATCTTCAAATCTTTGATGATTTGTGCTCCAATTCCATAATTTCTTATAAGTTTATCATTACCCTTTTTATAAAAATCTTTATTTTTGTAATCCTTAAGAGTTTGCGTAACAGATTTTAAATTTGTGTCTTTTATAAAAACCAAAACACAATTATTAAATTTTTTAAAATAATTCAAAGTTTTATTAAATGAATTTGGTAATTGTTGATTAATTAAATAATTTTGAATTACATTTGATGAAATTACCCTAACTCTTGGCACAACACCTTTTTTAATATTTCCTTTAATTAAGGCAAAGTGTTCAGACCCATCTAAAAGATTCTCATAAATTCTAATTTTATATTTTTGATTTTTAATCTCAATATCAGATTGTTTTTTGAGTTTAATTAATTTTTCTTTTTTTAAACGGTAAGCGATGAGATCTTCAATCTTGCCTATCTTTAAATTATGTTTTTTTGCAAAATTAAATAAATCTTGACCTTTAGCCATAGTGCCATCTTCATTCATTATTTCACAGATAACTGCTGAATTATTTTTTTTAGCTAATTTTGATATGTCTACAGATGCCTCTGTGTGACCAGCTCTAACGAGGACACCTCCATCTTTAGCAATAATGGGAAAAATATGCCCAGGTGATACAATTTCTTTTTTGTTTACATTTTTCTTTGATGCAATTTTTATTGTTTTGGCCCTATCTTTCGCAGATATACCTGTCGTTATTCCTTTTTTAGCTTCAATCGATACAGTAAATGCAGTTTTGTTTCTTGATTGATTTACTGGAGACATTAAAGATAGATTTAATCTCTTAGCCTGAACACTGTCCATTGCCAAACATATCAATCCTCTGCCGAACTTTGCCATAAAATTTATATTTTTAGCATTAGAATCTGATGTTGAGATTATTAAATCACCTTCATTTTCTCTTTTTTCATCATCAACTAAAATGAACATTCCACCCTTTTTAGCAATACTAATAATGCTTTCTATTGGTGCATAATTATTTTTTTTCATTAAAATAATTTCTAACGTATTTAGATAGGATATCTATCTCTATATTAACTAAACTGTTTTTCTTCAATGTGGATAAATTTGTAAGTTTAAATGTATGTGGAATAACCCATATTTGAAAACCTTTTTTTGTTAACTTAGAAATTGTGAGAGAAATACCGTTTACACAAACTGATGCCTTTTCAATTAAGTTTATCCTTTCTTTTTTAACAATCTCTAATTCAAATAAATAGGATCTATCTATCATTTTAATATTTGAAATTTTACCAACAGTATCGATGTGACCTTGGCAAATATGACCTGATATTTTTTGACCATACTTTAAAGGTAATTCAAGGTTAATTTTATCTTTAACTTTTAAAAACTTAAATTTTGATCTCTGTATACTCTCGTCAGAAAGATAAAATTCCATTACTTTTCCTGAAATGGTTATTAATGTTAAGCAAACACCATCGCATGAAACCGAAACTCCAATGTCTTTCTTTGTTAATTTTAAATCTGATTTTACAAAAATATTAATACCTTTGGGTCTTTTTTGAATTTTTGTAATTATCCCTTGATTAAATATTATTCCATTAAACATACTATTTTTTATAGATTGTAATTAAATCTTTTCCTAATTTTGTTTTAATTTTTTTTTTATTTTTATATTTTTGTGACAAGTCTTTAAAGCAATTAAAGTCTTTGTAAGCTACTAATTTTGATAAATTTTTAGGACTTTTAAATAGATAAAACTCATTAAACAATTTCTTTTTAATAATATTTTTAGATAAATCATTACCTCCCTCAACAAGCAGGTTTCTGCAACCTAGATCATAAAGTTTCTTAAGAATTATTTTAATATCAAAATTTTCATTTTTTGATAAATTCGACTTTATCAAACAAATACGCTTTTTTTTAAAGACTGAAATCTTTGCCTTGATAGCATTTTTATAGAAAATGATCGTATTATTCTTATTGGCAGATCTAAAAATATAAGAGTTGGTGTTAATTTCCAATTTATTATCTAAAATAATTCTTTTTGGTGAAAAATTACTCAAACCCTTAAGTCTACAATCTAACTTCGGATTATCTTGATTCAAAGTTTTATACGAAATCATCAATGAATCATTTTTGTATCTTAAAAAATGTGTCAATTTATCAGAATGAATGTCGGTAATTCTTTTTGTCCCCTTGCTATAAATTAAATTATTTTTTGAAACGGCAATTTTACCAGTAACATAGGGCATTTTATTTTTTCTATTAAAGAAATATGGTTTATAAAAAGCAATTACCTCATCATAGAGTAAACCTTTTTTAACAATAACATTTTTTGACTTTAAAATTTTAAAACTTTTTCCTTTAACTTTTTCATCTACGTCTTCTACAGAGTAAATAATTTTACTTATTTTATTTTTGATAATTTCTTTAGTACAAGGTGGTGTTTGTCCATAATGATTACATGGCTCAAGTGTTACATACATTGTTGAACCTTCTAAAGTTTCATAAGAATTTTTAATTGCATTATATTCAGCGTGTGGTCTTCCATTATAACCTGTTTGACCTATGGAAATAATCACATCATTTTTAACAATCACACACCCTACGGATGGATTTTCACCTGTAAGTCCATGTCTTGCACCTGCTAAAGTTAAAGCAAGACTCATATATTTTTTATCTTTTTTAGAAAATTTATCTTTTCTTGTAGACATCTAATTTGTCCACGAATTGTACAAAATCTTTTTCTTCTCTAAAATTTCTATAAACCGATGCAAACCTTACATAAGCAACAGGGTCAAGCTCTTTTAAACCTTCCATGACCATAGTACCTATGATATTTGAAGAAATTTCACTCTGTCCAAGTTCTTCTAAAGCCCTTGAGATTTTACTTATAAATTTTTCTGCAGTTTCCGTGTCTATTGGTCTCTTCTTAAGAGCAATATAAATTGATTTTGATAGTTTATCTCTATCAAAAGATGATTTTCTTCCATTCTTTTTAACAACCATTATTTCTCTAAACTGTACTCTCTCAAATGTGGTAAATCTTGCTCCACACACACAAAGTCTTCTTCGTCTTATTGCTGTTCCATCTTCTGTGGGTCTAGAATCGACAACTGACGTTTCACCTTTTTTACAAATTGAACAAATCATTTATTTTAAGTTTTTATAAATTGGAAAAAAAGATGTAAGTTCTACAACTTCGTTTCGAACTTCTTCTTCAATCTTACTATTGTCTTCTGGGTTCTCTGACAAACCTTTTACTACCTTGGTAATTAATTCACCTACTTTTTGAAACTCTTTCAAGCCAAAACCTCTTGTTGTAGCTGCCTGAGTCCCAAGTCTTATACCGGAAGTTATCATTGGTTTTTCTGAGTCAAATGGAATTCCATTCTTATTACATGTAATAAATGCTCTTGAAAGACTTTCAGCTACCAAATTGCCTTTAACATTAAAAGGTCTTAGATCAACCAACATTAAGTGTGTGTCCGTTCCTCCAGAATAAATCTTAAATCCATTATTTTTAAGTGTCTCTGATAAAATCTTTGCATTTGCCAAAACTGATTTGATATAATCTCTAAAATCAGGTCTTAATGCTTCTAAAAAACCTGCGGCCTTAGCTGCAATTACATGCATCAATGGTCCACCCTGATAACCAGGAAATACTGCTGTATTAAATTTTTTTGCAAGATCCTCATGATTAGTTAAAATAATTCCACCTCTTGCACTTCTAAATACTTTATGGGTTGTTGATGTAACAACGTGTGCATATTCACAAGGATTAGGATAACCCTTACCAGCAACTAAACCTGAAAAGTGAGCCATATCTACCATAAGATAAGCTCCTACTTTATCAGCAATCTCTCTAAATCTCTTAAAGTCAATCACTCTTGAATAAGCACTTCCTCCACAAATTATAAGTTTTGGCTTATGTTCTAATGCAAGTTTTTCTACATTATCATAATCAATAAGTTCCGATTCTTTATCAACATCATAACCTATTGGATTAAACCATTTACCAGACATTGAGATTTTTAATCCATGTGTAATATGACCACCAGAATTTAAACTCATGCCCATGAATGTATCACCGGGGTTAAGTAATGCTAAAAATACAGCTCCATTTGCTTGTGCTCCCGAATGAGGTTGAGCATTAGCAAATTTACAATCAAATAATTCTTTAAGTCTTTCTATAGCTAAATTTTCTGCGACATCAACATGTTCACATCCATTATAATATCTTTTACCCGGATAACCTTCCGCATATTTATTCGTTAAAACAGATCCCTGAGCCTCTAAAACAGCTTGTGAAACAATATTTTCGGATGCTATTAATTCAATATGTTGTTGCTGTCTTTTTAATTCATCGCTTATAGCTTTAAATAATTCAGGGTCAGTTTTTGACAAACCATCTTCAAAAAAGCTTTGATATTTATCGTTTAAATAATTTTTCTCACTGGACATAATTAAATTTTTTTAATTCGTTTTAAGTGTCTTCCACCTTCAAATTTAGTATTCAAAAAAACACTCACACAATTTAAAGCATTTTTTTCTGTAAGCAGTCTTGAGCCTAATGTAATGATATTTGCATCATTATGCAATCTTGATAATTTTGTAGATTTTAAATTAAAACATTGAGCAGCACGTATATTTTTATGTCTATTTGCAGCAATATTCATACCCACCCCCGAACCACAAACTAGTATACCTGCATGATTATTGTTGGTCTTAACTTGTTTAGCTACTTTGTGAGCATAATCAGGATAATCAACACTGTCATCACTATACGGGCCCAAGTCAGTATATTTAATTTTTTTTTTATTTAAATGAAGTTTGATTATTTCTTTTAACTTATAACCAGCATGATCAGATGATAAAAATATTTTTTTCAAACTAATTAAACTTATAATCTAAAACACATGCAACTAAGTGAACTCTATTTTCTTCTCCACCATTAAAAGCATTATGATATTTTGTATTATTAGTAACCCATACAGATCCATCTGCAGGCATATGTTTTGCAACATTATCTATAACCATCAAACAACCAGGATTTGTAATTAATGGTATGTGTAGTCTTGGCTCAGGATCTCTATGCCAACTTAATGTTGACCTTGGTTCTTTTAATAAAATCCTCATTCTTCCCAATTTATATTTTGAAGAAAGGATATCAAACACTTCTTTGAAATAAGTATTTTCATAATCTTTTATAAATTCAGAGTAAGCAGACTCATCAATCGCAACATCTCTAGTAACTTCTTTTCCAGATTTATCTGGCTTTGTCCAATATGAGCCTCTCGTCTTACTGCCCTTAACTGAATCTGGATCTCCAGGAATTTGATTTAAACAAATAGCACCAAAGTGTGCAATACCACCACCATCCTCAAACTTTTTTGTTTGAACAATCTGATTATAAGCATCTTGGAGTTTGTTGATGTCGAATTGAATATTTTGTTTTTGAAAATCACTAAAATCTAAAACTTTTTCTTCTTTTTTTAAATTTAAGTTTATAATATTTTTGTTGTCTAGGCTCATCTAAGTTGTTTTTTACCTTTTTTAATATATATTTGTATAATACATTTGTCGCATTTTAAAAGTAGATTTAAACATGATTACAGGAAATTACCCGAATTTAAGGCTTAGAAGAAGCAGAAGACAAGATTGGTCTAGAAGACTGATTCAAGAAAATAGTCTTTCTGCAAGTGATTTTATATTACCTATATTCTTGATAGATGGAAAGAATACAAAACAATCAATTAAAACAATGCCAGATGTTTATAGATACACAATAGATAAACTTGGAATCATTGTTGATAGAGCAATCAAAAATAAGATACCTATGGTTGCATTGTTCCCCTATACAAAAAATACAATGAAAAATGAAATTGGAACAGAAGCCTTAAATGAAGACAATCTTGTTTGTAAAGCTATTCAATATATCAAAAAAAGATACAAAAACGAAATTGGTATTATGTGCGACGTAGCTTTAGATCCTTATACATCACATGGACATGATGGTTTGATAAAGTCAGGTTATGTTTTAAATGATGAAACTATAGAAGTCTTAATAAACCAATCATTACTACAGGCTAAAATTGGTTGTGATGTGCTAGCACCCTCGGATATGATGGATGGAAGAATTGGTAAAATAAGAAAAGCCCTAGATAAAGAAGGTCATGAAATGGTTCAAATACTTTCTTATGCAGTTAAATATGCCTCAAGTTTTTATGGCCCATTCAGGGATGCCGTTGGTTCAAAAGGTTTGTTGAAAGGTAATAAAAAAAACTATCAGATGGATTTTAGAAATAGCAATGAAGCTATTAGAGAGGTTGCTTTGGACATCAAAGAAGGTGCAGACATGGTTATGGTTAAGCCAGGAATGCCTTATCTAGATATAATTAAAACTGTCAAAGATAACTTTAAAATTCCAGTATTGGCTTACCAAGTATCTGGTGAATACAGTCTTCTTAGCAACAGTATCCAAAAAGGCTTAATTGATAAAAACTCTGTTCTAGAGAGTTTGATTGCGTTTAAAAGAGCTGGTGCGAGCGCTATAGTGAGTTACTACGCTGATAGAATAAATAACTTAATAAAGTAAATCATTTTAAAAGATTAACAAAATGAGTTCTAGAGTTTGGTAAATTAAGATTATTAGGCTTTAATATACTTTTTTCAAGATAATCAGTAACAAGCTTTAAGCCTTTAAGTAAATTTTTTAAATCAACATTTTTATAATTTTCATCTATTAAAAAATTTGGAATAATCTTTTTTTCAGTTGATGATTTTACGAAATAATTAATTTTGTCATCTATAACTTCTTTTTCAACCATATTTTTTAATTCAAGATCATAACCTAATAATTTAAGTAACTCTAATTCCCAAAAAATATATTCCTGTATCCAATTATCCAAAGTTAGTAGAACAAAAAATCTATCAATTAAGAGGAATATTTCTTTATTAGATTGAGCTTCGGCTGTAAGAAGTTTTATTAAATGCATAGCAGAAGAGATGCAGGATAATTTTTGATTTTCATCAAAGTAAAGTGGAGTTAAAGCTTTTAAAATTTCTATTTTGAGATACCCAATTCTAGTAGGACTTTTCGTGTTATAGTTTACGTAGATTTTGTTACCTATTTGAAGGTAATTTTTTATTTTCTTTGATGTTCCACCAAAGATTATTCCAGATATCTTTCCATGGTTTTCTGTAAAAACTTCAGCAATTATTGAGTTTTCATTATAACGGTTTTTAGAAATTAAATACGCACTATCATCCCAATTCATTTTTTTAAAACACCTTCAATACATAGAGATGCAGCATTTTGTTCTGCATCTTTTTTTGAGGCACCCTGAGCTGTGAAAAATTTAGTGTCTTTTAATTTAACTGCAACTTTAAACAATGGTTTATGTCGGGGGCCCGTATTAGATATTAATTTATAAATAGGTAAAACTTTAAAGACTTTCAATGAGTGTTCTTGGAGTTTTGTCTTAGCGTCAATCTGTGTTACGATACTTGCTGTAATATGCTCACTCCATAGATTAAGAATAAATTTTTCAGTGAAATTTAAACCTTTATCAAGATAAATTGCACCAATTAATGCCTCTAAACAGTCAGCGATAATCTTATCTTCAATTACAATTTTTTTACTTTTAGGGTTAAAAACTAAAATATATTTTTCTAATTCTATTTTTTTTGCAATTTCTAAGCATTTTCTTTTATTCACTAATGATGCAAACTTTTTGTCTAATATTCCCTCCTTCTCTTCAGGATAAATTTCTAATAATTTTTTTGCAATAATTAGTCCTAAAACTCTATCTCCTAGGAATTCAATCTTCTCGTTGTTATTTTTTGAGTCATAACTTTTGTGGGTTAAGCTTTTTATTAAAATTTTAGGATCTGTAAACTTAAGCTTTAATTTTTTTTCAAGATTTGTAGAACTTATTTTCATTAATTGATTCTCTTAAAAAATCTATCAAATCTGATTGTTTTATGCCATTTCCAGAAAGAAAAAATGCTACCAATTCTAAAGTCAGATGAGAAAAAAATAAATTGGGCCTTACCAACTAAATTATCCTCATGAACATATCCTACACTGGTTAAATATCTACTATCTTTCGAACAGTCTCTATTATCTCCTAAAAAAAAATAATGTTTTTCTGGAACGTTAAAAACATCAGAATTTTGAAAACTATAGTTTTTTAAATATACTGTATTGTGAGTTTTTCCATTAGGAAGTTTTTCCTCAAATGTATTAACTTCAATAGTTTGCTTGCCACAATAAATGATGTCAGTTTTAGAAATTCTAGATTTCAGTATTTGATTGTTGTTTAAAAATATATCGCCACTGATGAATTGAATTGCATCTCCAGGTAAGCCTACTAGTCTTTTAATATAATCAGTTCTGTTATCTGCTGGCGTCTTAAAAACTATTACATCACCAGTTTCTGGTGAATTTGAAAATATCCTACCTTTAATAATTGGCGGACTAAATGGAAACGAGTGCTTACTATATCCATATGAATATTTTGTAACAAACAACCTATCACCAATTAACAAAGTTGGTTCCATTGAAGATGAGGGAATATAAAAAGGTTGGATAAAGAGAGATCTTATAACTATCGCTATAACCAGAGCATAAAAAATTGTTTTGATATTATCAATTATAATATTTTTATCTATTTTCATTTTTTTTGTAAAATAACGTAGGCAACAGAATATTTTTTTTCATCTGAAATTGATAGAAAGAAATTAAACAAAGTTATTTTAAATTGTTTTTTAACAATTTTTTTTATTTTTTCGTTAATTACGAAAGATGGTTTGCCAAGTTTATCGCTAACTATCGATATATCGTTATAGTTAAGATTATCTCTAAAGCCAGTTCCAATAGATTTTGCAAAAGCTTCTTTAGCAGCAAATCTTTTTGAATAATAACCTTTTTTATCTCTTATCTTATTTCCAATTAAAATTTCTGAATTAGAAAATATACGTTTAATAAAGAGTTTATTTTTTAATAATTTATTAATTCTAGAATTTTCAACAATATCTACTCCTATTCCTAATATTTTCATTTTTATTTATTAGATATCTTTTTAAATTTTTTAATCGTGTTTTTTAAACCGTGGACTATAGATTCACCTATAATGAAGTGACCTATGTTAAATTCCTCAATTTCTTTAAGTTTAGATAAAATAGCAGTAGTTTTGTAATCAAGTCCATGACCAGCATGAACTTCGATCCCAATTTTTTTTGCTAGTTCACAACACTTCTTAATTTTATTGTATTCGTAAATATGATTTTTTTTAATCTTAACTAAATTTGAAATTTTTCCAGTATGTAGCTCTACACAGTCAGCATTCAATTCTTTAGCAATCTTGATATCATTTAAATTAGGGTTAACAAATAAACTTGTTCTAATTTTATTTTTTTTGAATTTACCAATAATTTTTCTAATTTTATTTAAGTTTTTCGATAAGTTTAAACCACCTTCAGTAGTTACTTCTTTTCTATTTTCTGGAACTAGACAGATAAAATTGGGTTTATTTTTTAGAGCTATCTTTAATATATCTTCATTCAATGAAATTTCTAAATTAGTTATAATTTTTTTATTTTTGCAAATTTTAAGAACGTCTGAATCTCTTATGTGTCTTCTATCTTCTCTTAAATGTATTGTAATAGAGTGAGCTCCACATTCCATGACATGTTTGGCAATAGTAAAAGGATCAGGGTGAGATGAACCTCTTGCATTTCTAACTGTTGCTACATGATCAATATTAATGCCTAGTCTTTTCATTTTATAAATCTACTTCCAGGTACCGTAATAGGTATTTTTTTAAGTTGCTCTGGAAGGTTATTTTTTTTAAATGTAGGAACGTCAATTTTCATATGTGAAATAATATTTTTTTTTATCTTTAAAGATTTTTTAGTTGATCTATCTATGATTGATGCAAATCCAATAAGTTTAGCACCTGCTTTAGTGATCAATTTTACACACTCTAAACCTGATTTACCCGTTGTTATAACGTCTTCAATGATAAGAACTTTTGAACCTTTTTTAATATGAAAGCCTCTTCTTAATATAAATTTACCATCAACTCTTTCACAAAATATAGTTTCTTTCTTTAGGAGTTTACCAATTTCATATCCAATAATTACCCCACCCATTGCAGGGGCTAAAATTAAATCTATAGACTTAAATTTTTTTTTAATTTTTTTAGCTAGTGAAGAGCAAACATCTTTTGCTAAATGTGGAAAACTTAATAATTTCGCACATTGGATATACTTTGGGGAGTGCAAACCTGAAGAAAGTACAAAATGACCCTCTATAAGTGCGTTAGTTTTTTTTAAAATATTTAAAGATTTTTTGTGTGAAAGCATTACGTTCCTTTAGCCAGTTATCCTCGTGTCTAATGATTTTAAATTTTATCTCCTTTTGTTTTAACTCACTAATAAAATTTGTAAAGTTCTTCAAGTCTCTTATTATTAAATTAAATTTAAAATTAATATATTCTTTAGACTTTTCTTTCATTTCAACACTGGAGATATTAAGGCTATGTTCACCAAGTAAAGTTGTAATCTCACCTAGTTTTCCTGGTTTATCAGGTAGAGAAATCCATAGGGTAGTATTGTATTTTTTAATTCTTTGAGCCTTTTCTTCCCCTTTTTTATACCAATATTTTCTAATTGCTGATCTTGCTTTTCCAGTTTTTGTAACAGGTATCCAGTGCAATGATGGTGATTTATTTTTAGAAGTAATAATATCTACGACATCTCCATTATAAAGAATACTTTGTAACTCACTATCATTACCATTAATCTTACAGGCTACAGTGCTATTTCCTATTTTGGTATGAACAGCATATGCAAAATCGATTGGTGTAGCATTTTTTGGTAATTTAATTACAGATCCTTTTGGGGTGAAACAAAAGACATTTTCCTGAAACATTTGTAGTTTGGTGTACTCATAAGAGTGCTCTGGGTTTTCATTCTTATCGATAATCTCAACTAAATCGGCAAGCCAGTCATATTCTTTCCATGTTAAAGAGTTAAATTTTTCAGAAGATTTATACTTCCAATGAGAAGCAATACCTCTTTCTGCATATTCATGCATTTGCAGTGTTCTAAGTTGTATTTCAATTGGTCTTCTATTGGGTCCTATAATTGAAGTATGCAATGATTGATATTTATTAATTTTAGGGGACGAAATGTAATCTTTAAATTTTCCTGGTATACAGTTCCATTCTTTATGAAATATACCAAGAGCTTTGTAGCAGTCTTCAACGCTATCAAGTATTATTCTAAATCCAATGATATCTGAAATTTGCTCTAGTGATATTCTTTTTTTTTGAACTTTTCTCCAAATAGAAAATGGTGTTTTTTCTCTACCAATAATTTCAGCATTTATTTTGTGTTCATTTAACAATCCCCTGAATTGTAATGAGATTGAGTTAAAACTATTTACTTTATCATCTTTAATTTCATCTAATCTTTTCTTTATAAGTTCTCTTGCATTATTATTTAGCACTTTAAAAGATAAGTCCTCTAACTCATCTCTAATTGTATGCATCCCCATTCTGTCTGCTAATGGCGCATAAATTTCCATAGTTTCTTTTGCGATACGTTCTTTTTTTTCAATTTTTGAAATTGCTTCGATTGTTCTCATGTTGTGAAGTCGATCAGCAATTTTAACAAGTAGTACTCTAATATCTTTTGAGGTCGCTAAAATTAATTTTCTAAAATTTTCCGCTTTTGATGTTGATGTAGCTTGATTTTCAAAGACTGAAATTTTTGTTACACCGTCAACTAAATCGGCAACTTCTTGTCCAAACTCATTCTTTATAGTTTCATAAGTAGCGTGTGTATCTTCAATGGTGTCATGGAGTAGTCCTGTTGCTATTGTTGCGCTATCTAGCTTTAGCTCTGTTAATATATTTGCTACAGCTATAGGGTGAATTGAATATGGGTCGCCAGAATCACGTTTTTGATTTTCGTGTGCTTTAACAGCAAAATTATAAGCTTTATTTAATTTTTCAGGATTTAAAAATTTATTATATGATTTAACTTTGTTTATTAATTCTTCAGAATTAAGCATGTTCGATTATAACATTAATTTATATTTGTTTAATAGACCTTAAGTCCTTAACTGGCAGAGAGTTGATCAAATTAACTATATTAATCTTAGATTTTGGATGTTTCCATGATTTATCTACTTCAAACAAGGGTAGTAACACAAAGTTTCTTTTGCTCATTCGAGGATGTGGCAAAATTAATTGGCTATTTTTTGTATTTAATATTTTTTTATCATAATCGATAATATCAATATCGCATGTTCTTGGTGCATTTTTTTTACCCCTAACTCTTCCCAATTTTAATTCTATTAAATTGCAAATTTTTAATAATTCAAGTGGCGTTAAACTTGTTTTTATTTTTATAATAATATTAATATAATTAGGCATAGAGGGGTCAGGCCAGGATTCAGATATATAATTAGATGAAGATTTTAAAATTTTTATTTTATATTTTTCTAATTCAACTTTAGTTATTTCAATATTTCTAATTTTGCTTCCTAAATTCGATCCTATGGCTAAATAGGCAAGATTAGCTAGATTTTCTGATATGTCTTGCTTTTTCACGATTCCAATCTCTATTTTTTTTTGTAGCTCTTTTATCAAATTGCTTTTTACCTTTGGCCACAGCTATTTCAATTTTGGCCTTACCTTTTTTAAAATACATCTTCGTTGGAACGAGTGTTAAGCCGTCTCTCTGCATTTTCCCAATTAATTTATTAATTTCCTTTCTATTTAATAAAAGTTTCCTTTCATCCATTGGATTATGATTTGAATAACTGGCCTGTTTGAAAGCTGCTATATGAGAATTAATCAAAACTATTTCACCATCTTTTTCTACAGCATATGAATCTGCTATATTGACTTTACCCTCTCTTATTGACTTGATCTCTGATCCTTTGAGTACAATTCCTGCCTCTATCAATTCTTCAAAAAAATAATTGAAACTTGCTTTTCTATTTAAACAAATAATTTTTAAACCAGGATTGGTTTTCTTGTTCATTAGAGTAGGTTTGCTGACACTAAAGCTTTTTTAACAGCTTCCTTAGTTGGTTCTGTAACTTTAACCAAGGGTAACCTAACATCATCACCACATAAACCTAAAAGTTTTGCAGCATATTTAACTGGACTTGGGTTGCTCTCAATAAACATGGAATTATGAATTGGCTGGAGTATCTTGTCTAACCTGGCTGCTTCTGATTTATCATGATCAGATTCTAATATTGAAACTTTTTGAAAATCAGAACAAAGTTTTGGAGCGATATTTGCTGTTACGCTGATAGCGCCTACGCCACCTCTTTTATTAAATTCCAAAGCATTATCGTCATTACCTGTAAGTTGAATAAAATCATTACCCATTTTATTTTTTTGTTGGTCAACTCTATCAAGATCCCCTGTGGCATCTTTGACACCTACAATATTTTTTAACTCAAACAACCTAGCCATTGTGTCAACAGACATGTCTATTACAGATCGTCCTGGAATATTATAAATTAGAATAGGTATACCAATCCTGTCATTAATCGCTTTATAGTGTTGGTATAAACCTTCTTGAGTTGGTTTATTATAATAAGGAGTAACAACTAAAGCTGCATTTGCACCCACTTTTTCTGCGTGAGTAGTTAGAGAAATGGCTTCTTTTGTAGAATTAGAGCCAGTACCAGCTATTACTATATTTTTTCCACTACTTTCCTTAATGCATAATTCAATAACCTTTTGGTGCTCATCATGGTTTAACGTTGGGGATTCTCCTGTAGTTCCGGCAGGAACTAAGCCATTAGTTCCATTGTTAATTTGAAAATGAATGAGCTTAATATAAGCTTCTTCATCAAGCTTATCATTTTTGAACGGAGTTATTAAAGCAACGTTTGATCCTTTGAACATAAATACTTATAACATAGTTTAGAGATTCATTTAGTAAATTTATGCCTAGAAATATATTTTTTTTTATAAAATCATTATTATTAAGCTCAATAATAATAGGAAATTTGTATGCCGCTGAAATATCAATAATACCTTTAAAAAAACCTACTTTAAGCGAAGAATCTCAGAGACAAAAGACATCACAAAGTATTCTTAAGCCTAAATCTAAACCTTCTAAAAAAGTAAAAAAAATTGAAACCACAATTGTTAAAAAAGAAGTAAAAGAAATTGACTTTTTAATTCCAAAAAGTAAGCCGCTAGTTTTTAAAAAAACAAAATCTATAGTTAAGGCGCAGTCAAAATATTATAGTCAAAAAGACTATACTATTGCAAAAAAAGCTATCCGGGCTATGGAAAAAAGCCAGTGGTCGGCAGCTTTATCATTATCTAAAAAAGCTAAAGATAGATCTATACATAATTTCATTACTTGGAGACACTTATTAACCACGGGTAATCAAGCTAATTTTTATAACTATATGGCCTTTATAAAAACTAATAAAAATTACCCTAGAATTAATAGAATTCGCTACTTGGCTGAACACAAACTATCTACTAATAAAATCTCACCAAAAAAAATAATAGCTTGGTTTGATGCTAATGAACCTTTAAGTGGTTATGGAAAATTAATACTGGGAGAAAGTTTTATACAAACTGGTAATATTGAAAAAGGAAAATCTCTAATTAAAGATGGATGGATAACTGCAGATCTAAATAGATCTAATATGAAATTTTTTAGAAAAAAATATAAAAAATATTTAAATTCAGATGACTATATTAAAAGAGCAGATTATTTAGCTTGGGAAGGTAAATCTTGGGATTTAAAAAGAATGCTAAGATATTTACCTAAAGACTATGAGTTGCTTTATACGGCTAGACAAATTTTAATGAGTAAATCTTATGGTGTAGATAACGCTATTAAGAATGTTCCAACAAAGCTTAAAAATGATGCTGGACTAAATTATGATCGACTTAAATGGAGAAGAAAAAGAGGAAGAGTAGATGATTCTTTAGAGATTATTTTTAAAGTTAGAAATAATAAAGATTATTTAGTTAGACCGGATAAATGGTGGACTGAAAGAGCAATTATGGCAAGAGCTCTTATTTACAAGAATAAATATGAGTCTGCATACAAAGTAGCAAGCAAACACAGTCTTGATAAAAGCCCAGAATTTGCTGAAGCAGAATGGATGAGTGGATGGATTGCTTTAAGTTTTTTGGATGATCCTATTTTAGCAATAGATCATTTCAATAACTTTTATCAAAACGTAAGTTATCCTATAAGTTTATCTAGAGGTGCATACTGGCTTGCAAGGGCGTATGAAAAAATTGGTGATAAAAAGCAATCTCAGCAATGGTATGAAGAAGCAACTAAGTATTTAACAACATATTATGGTCAATTAGCTCATTTAAAAATTAAACCTAATGAAAAATTTGAACTTGAAGAACAACAAAAGATTACAGATGAATATAGAAAATACTTTTATAAAAATGACTTAGTAAAAATTGTTTATCTTTTAGATGAATTAAATAAAGATAAGTATACAAAAAATATTTTAAAACATATTGCTAATGATAATATTGATAGTGGTAGTGAGATTTTAGCTGCAGAACTAGCTTCCAATATATCAAGATATGATTTTGCAATACAAATTTCAAAATTAGCCTCATATGAGAAAAGATTTCACAATGACTTTAACTACCCAATAATAAGCACACCTAAATATGTAAATGGTAGAAAAATACCTGAGACAGCATTTATACTTTCATTGATTAGACAAGAAAGTGAATTTGATATGACAGCTAACAGTCATGCGGGTGCACAGGGTTTAATGCAATTGATGCCTTACACTGCAAAACTAGTTTCTAAACAAGCAAAGCTTCCTTATTCAAAATCAAGATTAACATCGGATCCTGAATATAATATCAATCTTGGATCTCATTATATAGCCGGTTTAATTTTACAGTATGATGGTGCCTACCCTTTTGCCACAGCAGCATACAATGCCGGTCCAAAAAGAGTTAAGTATTGGAAAAAAATAAATAAAGATCCTCAAAAAAATCAAGTTGATTTTGTAGATTGGGTTGAATTGATTAAATTTAAAGAGACGAGGAACTATGTTCAGCGTGTTATGGAAAACTATAATGTTTACAGATATATTTTGGAGAAAAAACCCATAGAAATGAAAGATTTCTTTAAAGATCATCCCTTATTTTAATGGCGGAAGCGGTGGGATTCGAACCCACGGTAGAGTTACCCCTACGGCAATTTAGCAAACTACTGGTTTAAGCCAACTCACCCACGCTTCCACTCGCATATGGATATAACCGATTGTATTGAATTTTCAATATTTATAAAGTAATTCTTGATTTATATTATGAAAAATAAATATTCCATATTTTCTTTAATCAAAAATGCTTTTTCATATCATGAGAATTGGCAAAAAGCCTGGAAAGATCCGGTTATAAAAAAAGAATACGATGCAATTATTGTTGGTGGTGGTGGTCATGGTTTAGCTACCGCTTATTATTTAGCTAAAAAACATAATATGAAAAATATTGCTGTTGTTGAAAAAGGCTGGATTGGAGGTGGTAACACCGGAAGAAATACTACCATTATAAGATCTAATTATCTATGGGATGCAAGTGCTGGTCTTTATGATCATGCATTAAAACTATGGGAAGGTTTATCTCAAGAGATAAATTACAATGTAATGTTTAGTCAAAGAGGTGTAATGAACCTTGCTCACAATTTACAAGATATTAGGGATTTAAAAAGAAGAACGCATGCTAATAGGTTAAATGGTATTGATGCAGTTTATTTAAGCACGGAAGAAGTTAAAAAATTTTGTCCTATTATCAATACATCACCTGATATCCGTTACCCAGTATTAGGTGGCACTCTGCAAAGAAGAGCTGGAACTGCAAGACATGATGCTGTTGCATGGGGATATGCTCGTGGAGCAGATGAAATGGGTGTTGATATAATTCAAAATTGTGAGGTTAAAGGAATTAAAAGAAATGGTGATGAGGTTGAAGGAATAGAAACTACTAGAGGATTTATTAAGACTAAAAAAATTGGTGTAGTTGCTGCTGGCCATTCAAGTGTTCTAGCTAATATGGCTGGTTTACGATTACCTTTAGAGAGTAAACCGCTTCAAGCTCTAGTCTCCGAACCTGTTAAACCAATTATTGATACAGTTGTAATGTCTAACGCTGTTCATGCTTATGTTAGTCAGTCTGATAAAGGTGAACTTGTAATAGGCGCTGGCACAGATGATTATATTTCTTATTCACAAAAAGGAAGTCACGATATTGTAGAGGGAACCTTGAATGCAATTTTAGAACTCTACCCAATTTTTAGTAGAATGAGAATGCTTAGACAATGGGGTGGAATTGTAGACATTTGTCCAGATGCAAGTCCTATTATCAGTAAAACAACTATCAAAGGTTTATACTTCAACTGCGGTTGGGGAACAGGTGGATTTAAAGCAACACCTGGATCAGGAGATTTATTTGCTCATACTATAGCAAATGATGAACCACATAAACTTAATGCTGCTTTCAATTTAAATAGATTTGTTAGTGGTGATCTTGTTGATGAGCATGGTGCAGCGGCGGTAGCACATTAATGTTTTTAATTACTTGTCCTTATTGTGGTGAACGTGAACAAAGTGAATTTAAAGCTGGGGGTGAAGCTCACATAGAAAGACCAAAACAACCTACAGAATTAAGTGATGGTGAGTGGGCAGAATATCTGTTTATGAGAAAAAATATTAAAGGTATTCAATTAGAAAGATGGAACCACGCACATGGCTGCAGAAAATGGTTTAATGTTGTTAGAGACACTAACAATGACAAGATAAAAAAAATTTATAAAATGGGTGAAAAACCACCAACCATTTAATCCTATGTCAAAAAATTTAAGAGTAAAAACTAGTAAGTTTATTGATGAAACAACAAAGGTTTCGTTTAAATTTAATGGGAAAACCTACTGTGGTTTTAAAGGTGATACCTTGGCGTCTGCTCTATTATCTAATGATATTCATTTAGTTGGAAGAAGCTTTAAATACCACAGACCAAGAGGTATAATGACAGCTGGCTCTGAAGAGCCTAATGCAATAGTTCAAACAAACCATAATACAGCTTTAACTGAACCAAATGTCAGAGCAACAGAGATTGAGATCTATGAAGGTTTAGAAGCTTCAAGTCAGAACTGTTGGCCTAGTGTGAATTTTGATATCGGAGGAATAAATAACTTTCTATCCCCTCTTTTGCCGGCTGGATTTTATTATAAAACATTTATGTGGCCAGCAAGTTTCTGGGAAAAATATGAATATGTTATTAGACATTCTGCGGGACTTGGAAAATCTCCTAAGGAGCCAGATCCAGATATCTACGATCACAGATATATTCACTGTGATGTACTTGTGATAGGCGCTGGCATTACAGGGATTATGGCTGCAAAAACGGCTGCTAAAAATAATTTAAAAACTTTATTACTTGATGAAAAAACTGAACTTGGTGGCTCTACAATTTATCAAGATTCAGATCATGTAAAAATAAATGATCAAAGCTCATCTACTTGGTTGGAAAATGAAATAACTGAATTAGAAAAATTAGATAATTTAGAAATTAAAATAAGAACGAGTGTCGCTGCTTATCATGGTTACAATTATTTACTAGCAAGAGAAAATTTAACTGACCATTTATCAAATAATGATAAACAAAATAAAGTTAGGCAAAGATTGTTAAAGATTAGAGCTAAAAAGGTTATTGTTGCAACTGGTTCATTGGAAAGACCAATGGTATTCAATAACAATGATAGGCCAGGTATCATGTTATCTTCTGCTATTAAAAAATATGCAGATTATTATGGTGTTGCAACGGGTCAGAAAAATATTTTCTTCACTAATAATGATACAGCTTATGAAAGTGCAATTTCTTTAAATAATAAGGGAATCAAGGTTGAGGCAATAGTTGATATTAGAGAAAATCCTAATTCAGAATTCACTAAAGGAGCTGAAAATTTAGGCATAAAGATTTATAAAAATCATACAATTGTTGACACACATGGTTATAAAAAATTGAATAAAATCTCAATTATGGAATTATCTAAAGATGGTCAGTCTTTTGCTAACTCTAATATAATCACACTAGATTGTGATTGTTTGGGAATGGCTGGTGGATGGACCCCTGCTGTTCATCTATTCACTCAATCAGGTGGAAAATTGAAGTTTAGAGATGAAGATCAAGTGTTCATTCCTAATAAATACCCTTCAGATCAAATAAGTGTTGGTTCATGTAATGGGGATTTTGAATTAGATGAAATTATTAACAATACCTCAAAAAGCTTAAAAGAATTTTTTAGTATTGATCAAACTGATTTTGATAATTTAGATGTGCAATGCCCAAAAGATAAAGAGATAAGAAATATTTGGTTGCTCCCTTCTAATAAGGTTTTAGGTAAAACAAAACCTTTTGTTGATTATCAGAATGATGCAACAGCTAAAGATATTAAGCTTGCACTAAAAGAGGGTTTTAAATCTATCGAACATGTTAAGCGTTATACAACAACTGGCATGGGTACTGACCAAGGTAAACTTGGTAACATGCACGCGCTAGGGATTATTGCTGTTACTGCAGGCATTAAAGTTGGAGAGCTTGGTACAACTACCTTTAGACCCCCTTATACACCACTAACCTTTGGTACAATGGTTGGTCGAAATGTTGGTGAATATTTTGATGCGTTTAGAAGAACACCCATGAATGACTGGCATATTGAAAATAAAGCTGAATTTGAAAATGTTGGACAATGGAAAAGAGCTTGGTACTACCCAAAAAATGATGAGACAATGCATGATGCTGTTCAAAGAGAAAGTAAAGCAGCAAGAGATAGTGCTGGTATTTTAGATGCTTCAACACTTGGTAAAATTGATATTCAAGGAACTGATGCTTCAGAATTTTTAAATAGAGTTTATACTAATGCTTGGTCAAAACTTGCTATTGGTAAATGTAGATATGGTTTGATGCTTAATGAAGATGGCATGGTTTATGATGACGGTGTAACAACACGTCTTGATGAAAATCACTATATTATGACCACAACTACTGGGGGTGCTGCAAATGTTTTAAGTAAGCTTGAAGATTATCTTCAAACAGAGTGGCCTGAACTAGATGTATACTTATCGTCTGTTACAGATCATTATGCAACAGCAAGTGTTTGTGGTCCCAACAGCAAAAAAATATTAAATAAAATAATTCCAGACTTAGATTTATCTGATGAAAACTTTCCTCACATGTCATTTAAAAATGCAAAAATTGGCAACATTAAATGTAGAGTGATGAGAATTAGTTTCACAGGTGAGCATAGTTATGAAATTAATGTTCAAGCTAACTTTGGTAAATCCCTATGGGAAAAGTGCATGGAAGCTGGACAAGAATTTAAAATCACTCCTTATGGGACAGAGACAATGCATTTATTAAGGGCTGAAAAAGGATTTATTATTGTTGGTCAAGACACAGATGGAACAATGACTCCTATTGATTTACAAATGGACTGGATTGTAAGTAAAAAGAAATATGATTTTATTGGGAAGCGATCACTTTATAGATCAGATACCATGAAAGAAGATCGTAAACAATTAGTTGGTTTAATAACTGACAACCCAAATGAGGTTTTAGAAGAAGGTGCGCAGATAGTTGCTGATACTAATAAAGTACCAGTTGAAATGCTTGGTCATGTTACATCAAGTTATTACAGCCCAAATTTAAATAAATCTTTTGCTCTTGCAGTTGTAAGAAATGGAAAAAATATGATGGGTCAAAAATTATTTATCCCGATGGAAAATAAAAATATTAATGTAACAATTGTTGATCCTGTATTTTTTGACAAGGAAAATAAGAGGTTAAATGCTTAATTACAACACATCCATAAAAGAAGAGAAGTCTTACTCGGATTTAGAAATGAAAGAAATTAAACCTATTATGAAATTAATTATAAGAGGTAAAACAAAAGATTTTATTACTGCTATTGGAAAAAATTTAAATATGATCTTGCCTACTGAAGCTAACACATCTACATCTGGTGAAGCTTTAACAGCTTTATGGTTAAGTCCAGATGAATGGATGTTAATTTCAAACAAAACTATAAGTGAAGATACTAATACTTACGAAGTAGAAGATAGTTTAATTAGTAATATCTCAAAAACTAACTTGGGTGCGGTAACAGATGTTAGTGATCAATTCGTAATGATTAATATAAAAGGAAGTAAAGTTTTTGATTTATTTGCAACAGGATCACCATTTAATTTTAATGAGTTTAAGAATAAAAAGGGGTCAGTGGTTCAAACTATATTGTCTCATATTGATGTGGTTATACATCTTACGGAAATAAATAACGTAAACTTATTCGTTAGACGCTCTTTTTCTGAGCATTTACACTCATGGCTAAATGACAGTGCGTCAAGGTTATAGACTTAATTTATCTTAAATATTTGGTATATGATAAGTATGAAAAAAATACTTTTAGTAGTGCTATTAGCACTTTTGCCCTTCTCTCTTAACGCAGAATCAAAACTTAATCAGATTTTATCTTCTGGTGAATTAAAAGTTGGAACTACAGGTGACTGGGATCCAATGAGTATGAAAGATCCAGCTACAAACAAGTATGTTGGTTTTGATATTGATGTAATGCAAGAATTAGCAAAAGACATGGGTGTAAAGGTTACTTTTGTACCTACTGAATGGAAAACTATTGTTGCAGGAATTACCGCAGGAAGATATGATATTTCAACAAGTGTAACTAAAACTCCAAAAAGAGCCGAAGTTGCTGGTTTCACAAGCACATATTATAAATATGGAACTGTTCCTTTAGTATTAAAAAAAAATCTTAAAAAATATTCAACTTGGGAATCTTTAAATAATAAAAAAGTTACGATTGCTACAACTCTCGGAACATCTCAAGAAGAAAAAGCTAAAGAATTCTTTCCTAAATCTAAACTAAGATCAATTGAATCACCTGCTAGAGATTTTCAAGAAGTTCTAGCTGGAAGAGCTGACGGAAATATTACAAGCTCAACTGAAGCTAATAAACTTGTCATTAAATATCCTCAATTAGCAATTATTCCTGATGGAGAAAAAAATCCTGCATTTTTAGCTATGATGGTTAATATAGATGATAAAGTTTGGAATGATTATGTTAATAAGTGGATTAAAAGCAAAAAAAGCTCAGGTTTCTTTGATAATCTATTAAGTAAATATAATTTAAAAAGCCTATAAAAAATTAGAAATTAATTTTTAATTCACTATAACTTAAAGGTGAGAAATTTACTTTTTTTACTTTTAATATTACCCCTATCATCTTGTAGTGGGCAAGAATTGGGTTGGTTTATTCTTTCACCAAATAATGTTGAAGGATTAACTAATCTAAAATTTTTACTAAGTGGAATGGGTGTAACAATTTACATCTCAGTTATTTCAATCATTATTTCAATGATTGTGGGTTTCATTGTTGCAATACCTTCTTTAGCTAAAAATAAATTTCTAACTTATATAAACATTGGATATGTTGAAATAGTAAGAGCCATACCTTTACTAGTTCTAATTTTATGGATTTATTACGGCTTACCTATAATGACAGGATTAAGCTTTAGCCCATTTGTATCTGGGATTATAGCATTGGCTATTAGCGAAAGTGCTTTTCAAGCTGAGATATTTAGAGCTGGAATTAACTCTATTAAGAAATCACAATGGGAAGCAGGAAGTTCATTGGGTTTAACTTTTTATAAAAGATTAAGGTTAGTAATACTTCCACAAGCAATAAAAAATATTCTGCCAGCACTTGGTAATCAGTTTGTTTATGTTTTGAAAATGTCTTCATTGGTATCAATTATAGGGATTGCTGATCTAACACGAAAAGCTAACGAATTAGTTGTTTCAACTTATAGACCTCTTGAGATTTATACATTCTTAATTTTAGAGTATTTAATTTTGATATTAATTGTTTCTTTCTTTGTAAGAAAATTAGAAAAAAAACTTGAACAAGATGGTAATAATTAATGTGTGAATTAAATAACTTTAATTATGATATTTCGTTTAGTGACGGTGTGGTCACATTTAAAAACATCAATACTACACTTGGTTTTGTTAGGTATAACGAGGAAGCAGAAGTTGAATATATTTTTGTTAATCCAATCTTCAGACGTAAAGGACTTGCTAAAAAATTATTACAAATAGTAGAGAAAAAAACTAATGCTAAACCAAAACCGCAAGACCCAATAAGTCCATTAGGCGAGAAACTCTTTAAAATAGAAAGTGAAAAATAGTTTAATTTTTATATTTTAAACAAATCAATACATCGTCAAATATCATTTTATTAGGATGGGTATCTTTAATCTCTTTAATCCCTTTGCTTATTTGATCTTTATTTAGATTAACAAGGCATGAAATATATCTCTGTTTTAACATTTGAATATATTTGTTCTTAGTAATTGACACTTTAAACACAAATTTATCAATCTTATTGTCTTTCAATATTTTACAAGTTGATTTAATCATTCTAGAATCTCTTTCTAGTCCCCTATTAAGTTTTTGTTTCATTAACTTAAAACATGGGATTTCATTATTTAAGGTGTTTAAAGAAAATATAATTAACATACCATTTTGTTTTAAATTATTTTTACAAATTTCTATTAATCTAGTTCTTTTATTCTGATTAAAAAAATGAAGTGTTTGTTTAATCATTATTAAATCAAATTTGATTTGATTGGTTTTAAAAAATTTAAATACATCTTTATTTTTAAAATCTACACCTCTATCAACATCATTATGAACTACAGGGTCAATCCCAATTGGCTTATTAATTAACTTGAGCTTTCTTGACAGGACACCAAAAATTTTACCTCTACCACATCCAATATCTAATATTTGTGAATTTTTATTGAGTTTTTTCTTATTAAGCAAAAAAGTATTAAATGAATTAATGTATGCAGGTGAGGATAGCCAGGTTTTATTATCCCAGTTCTTTAACTCATTGATTTTTTTTTTCATTAATTATTTTTCCTATAGTCCCAAGGATATTGAAACTCCATAGACCACATGCCTATTTTGTTATCTTTGGCATAATCTTCATCAGATATGAATTTTTTAGAATATCTTCTATAAGCAAAAGCATAGCCACTTCTAACAAGGTAACTAGATAAACTTTCATCATTTACAAAGCACTCAGCTAAAGTTCTTTTATATTGATCTTTTCCTTCACCAATACATTCAACTTTATTATCACCAATTTTCACAATTAAGATTTCTTTAGCAGTTAATCCACATGGGTCACTAAACCCTTCTTTAATACAGGTTTGCTTTAATTCGGGCGTATCAATGCCAGTAAATCTAATCTTCACACCATTAAGATGAATAGTATCACCATCAACAACTCTAATTTCTTGTGATTTGACTTGATTAAAAATTAAGAAAAATATTAGTGAAGAAATACTAATAACTAAAATGACTTTTTTTTTGTTTAAAAACATTATTTAAAAAATATCCAATGAATATGATTACTGCAATACCTATAAACCAATTGGTTGCCATGATAGTATAGAATATAGCAGAGTAATCCCCTCCTCTAATATTAATTACATACCAAAGAGACAAAAAAGGCAACGCTGATAATCTTAACACACTTAGGTAAAGACTATAGATGGGCTTCTTAACAGCTTGGAATACTGCTGTAGTTATAAAAAACACGGGGTAAACGGGTGCAATTAATGCAGCTATTTTTAAATATATAGCACCATGAAATATAGCTTCTTGGTTATCTGTAAATTGAGATACAAAAAACTCTGCACCAAAAAATAATATAACACCTGCTACGGCCATAAAAGATGACCCAAATAATAAAGCTTTAGAGTATAATTCTCTTATACGATCATAATTCTTAGCACCAAAATTTTGCCCACCAATAGAAAGTACTGCTGTGTTCAACCCAATAACAGGTAACAAGAAAACTTGTTCTACTCTTAGAGCCGCGCCATAACCAGCCGTAGCAAGATCACCAAATTGACCGATAAAATATAAAATATTAAAAATACCTACACCAATAAACAGCATACTAACCATAATGGGTAATGCTTGTGAGAACAATTCTTTTAATAATATCAATTTAGGAATAAAGCATCTAATTGATAAATATTTTTTTAATTTACATGAGTTGATCTTATAAGCTAAATAAAAAGTACCAACAGACTGAGCAATTACAGTTGCTATAGCAAGACCACCTATACCATAAGCTGGAATAATTCCATATCCCCAGATAAATAATGGATTTAAAAATATGTTTAAGAAGAAACTAAATATTAAGACATTTCTATAACTCTTAGTGTCTCCTTGAGCGTTCAAGGCTCCATTTAAAGAGATTTGAATCATAACAATGAAAGTACCATAAAAAATTATATCTAAATATTCTCTAGTTAAAGCTATACCTGCAGCATCAGATCCCATTACTGTTAAAAGAAAATCAGATGCGTTTAGTCCAAACAAGGTTACAACAACAGAGGTAATCAATGCAAAAATTACAGATTGAGCGATTAACAGTGAAGCTTTATTATTTTGTTTCGACCCTATTAAATTACCTATGCAAGAATTAGTAGCAGCACCAATACCAACACCAACAGCAATTATTACAAAATATATTGGAAATGATTTAGCAATTGCACCTATAGCTTCAGCAGAAATTCTACCCGCAAACCAAGTATCAACTAGATTATAAAATGTTTGAAATAACGAACCAACACTTGCTGGGATGGTTACTTTTCTAAGTAATTCCCAAATTGGATCTTTAGTTAATTTAATAGCTTTAGACAATTATTTTTCCTATTTGAATTCTTTTTGAAATATATGCTTTGATCCACTCTTTTTAGCAAGTGTTATCTGATTTTGTCTCATACGGAACCTACCCTTTTGAATTTGTGTTAAATCATCATGGCAATTAATGCATGAAACACCTTCTTCATATTTTTTAGACTTCCTGTCTTTAGGTGACACTGGCTTTCTGCAACCACTACACATTGAATAAGTGCCTATTACTAACCCATGTTTAACACTGATTCTGTTATCAAAAACAAAGCATTCACCGTTCCATAAGCTTTCTTTCTTCTTAACACTTTTTAAATAGTTAAGAATTCCACCTTTCAACTGAAAAACATTTTTAAAACCTTTTTTTTCTAAAAAAACTGAAGCTTTTTCACATCTAATTCCACCCGTACAAAACATGGCAATTGGTTTTTTCTTATCAAGCTTATTTAAATATTTTGGGAATTCTCTAAAATTACAAACATCTGGGTTAACTGATTTTTTAAAGGTACCAACCTCATATTCAAATGGTTTTCTTGAATCTAGTACTAATGTATCTTTATCAGCAATAAGCTTGTTCCATTTTTTTGGATCTACATGGTTATCTTTTTTATTTTTTGAAGATAAGGTAAGTCCCATTGGAACAACTTCTTTTTTAATTTTAACTTTTGCTTTGTGGAAAGGTTGAAATTTACTTTTAGAAGAATTTTCACTATCAAACTTTTTAAAGTCTAATATTTTTTTAATCTTAGTAATTGCTATTTTTAAATCTAGATGTTTTCCAGATATTGTTGCATTAACACCTTCATTAGAAATAATAACCGTTCCTCTGATATTTTTCTTAACTAAAAAATCTTGTAGTAAAATCTTATTTTTCTTAAGTGTGGAAAGTTTTTTGAATTTATAAAAACCAAATACTTCAAACATTATAAAATCCTACAGACAGTCATCCCATCACCTAAGGGTACTATAATTTGTTCCACTCTTTTATCGCTTGCAACATAAGCATTAAAATCTCTAATATTTACTGTGAATTTGTCTAAATTATCTTCATCAGCAACTTCACCATGCCACAAAACATTGTCTACAATAATCAATCCACCTTTATCCATTAGACTTAAAGACTTTTCATAATATTTTTTATAATTCATTTTGTCAGCATCAATAAAAACCATATCAAATTTACTATTCTTTAATTCATCTAAACTTTCTAATGCAGGCTTAATCATTGTTTGAATTTTATCATCCAGGTTAGCTTTTTTAAAAAAACCTATTGCAACTTTGTTGGTCTCTTCATTTTTATCAAGCGCTATAAGTTTACCATCATCAGGTAAAGCTAAAGCTATGGAAAGTGCACTTAAACCAGTAAAGGTTCCAATTTCAAGTGCATTTTTAATGCTAGATGTTTTAATAATTAAATGAAGGAAATGACATTGGGATGTCGCTACCTGCATTCTCTTTTCATTTCCAAGTGTATTATTATAATCTATTATTTCTTGCTGAATAGGATTTAACTTTAAACTAAAATTATTTATATATTTTTCAAGTTTTTCAGTAATTTCTAGGTTTTTACCCATGACATTAAAGTTTCTTCTTTAATATCTCGTTTATTAATTGAGGGTTAGCTTTGCCACTTGAAGCTTTCATGGCCTGTCCAACAAAGAAACCAAACAGCTTTTCTTTTCCTTGCTTGTATTCAATAGCTTTTTCTCTGTTATCGTTGATTATTTTATCAATTAAAGCCTCTAATGCTTTAGGATCACTTTCTTGTTTTAGGCCTTTTTCTTCAATAATTATTTGAGGATCCTTGTCACCATCCATCATTAATTCAAATATCATTTTAGCTATTTTACCTGAAATTGTTCCATTCTTTATTAGATTTATTAACTTTGCCAAATTTTTTGCACTTATTGGGCTTTGGGATATTTCTAAGTTTTTGTTATTTAAAACAGCAAATAATTCACCTGTAATCCAGTTAACAGCTAATTTTATATCTAAGTTTTTGCCCATCTTTACAACTACTTCTTCAAAATATTTTGCTGTATCAATATCTGATACTAAAATTGTTGCCTCATAAGGAGACACTTTAAACTTATCAATAAATCTTTTCTTTTTTTCATCTGGTAATTCAGGAATATCTAATTTAAGTTTTTCAATAAATTCATCTGTAACTTCAAGTGGTAATAAATCTGGATCTGGAAAATATCTATAATCATGAGCATCTTCTTTTGACCTCATTGATCTTGTTTCATTTTTTTTAGTATCAAACAATCTTGTTTCTTGATCAATTGTTTTACCTTCTTCAATTAAATCAACTTGTCTGTTAGCTTCATAATCAATAGCCATTTGCATAAATTTAATTGAGTTTACGTTTTTAATTTCACAACGTGTTCCAAGTACATCAGAACCCTTAATACGAACCGAAATATTAACATCTGCTCTTAAAGAACCTTCTTGCATGTTACCATCACAGGTTCCTAAATATCTCATGATAGATCTTAGTTTTTTAACATATGCACTAACCTCATCAGGAGTTCTCATGTCGGGTTTGCTGACTATTTCCATCAAAGCTACACCCGATCTATTTAAATCAACTAATGTATTTTGTGGGTCCATATCATGAATACTTTTGCCCGCATCTTGTTCTAAGTGCAATCTTTCAATACCGACTTCTTTTGGGCCATTTTCCATATCAAGTATAACAGTACCCTCGCCTACTATTGGAAACTTAAATTGTGAAATTTGATAACCTTGAGGAAGATCTGCATAGAAATAGTTTTTTCTATCAAACACAGATCTTTTATTAATTTGTGCTTTTAAACCTATGCCTGTTTTGATTGCTTGTTTTACACAGTACTCATTAATCACAGGAAGCATGCCAGGAAAAGCAGCATCAACTAAGCTTACTTGTGTATTAGGCTCTGCACCAAAAGTTGTAGATGAAGATGAAAATAGTTTTGAATTTGATGTAACTTGCGCATGAACCTCAAGACCAATAACAACTTCATAAACATTATTATATCTTTCGATTAAATATTCTGAATTATCTTTTGTCATTTATTTAATCCACCAATCAGTAATTTTGTTTTTAAATTCAATTTTTTCTTCCATTGCATAGGCAATATTCAAAATATTTTGCTCATCAAAAGCTTTACCAATAATTTGTAAGCCTAATGGGTAACCTTTAACATCCACACCAGCTGGTATAGAAATGGCTGGTAATCCAGCTAAATTAACTGGCACTGTAAATATATCATTTAGATACATAGAAACTGGATCATTAGTTTTTTCACCTATTTTAAATGCAGCACTTGGTGTTGATGGAGTTAGTATTGCATCAACTTTTTTATAAGCTTCATCAAAATCATTTTTAATTAGTTTTCTAACTTTTTGAGCTTTTAAGTAATAAGCATCATAATAACCTGATGATAAGACGTATGTACCAATCATTATTCTTCTTTGAACTTCTTCACCAAAACCTTCAGATCTAGTTTTTTCATACATATCAATTAAGTTTTCACCCTTTGATCTAAATCCATACTTAACACCATCATATCTTGCTAAGTTTGAAGATGCTTCAGCAGGAGCCACTATATAATATGCAGGTAAAGCATAATTTGTGTGGGGTAATGAAATTTCAATAATTTCAGCACCACAATCTTTTGCATACTCGATTCCTTTGGTCCAAAGGTCTTCAATTTCTTTGGGCATTCCATCAACTCTATATTCTTTAGGAATTCCAATTTTCTTACCTTTAATATTATTCGTTAATTCTTTGCTATATTCGTTTCTTTTAAAATCAATTGATGTTGAATCTTTTTCATCATAGGTACTGATAATTTCTTGAAGTAGTGCACAATCTTTTACATCTTTAGACATGGGTCCTGCTTGATCTAATGATGATGCAAAAGCAACAATTCCATACCTTGAACAACTTCCATACGTTGGCTTTAAACCCACTGTACCTGTAAATGAAGCAGGTTGTCTTATAGATCCACCAGTATCAGTTCCAATTGTAATAGGCGTTAAATTAGCTGCTAGAGCCGATGCGGATCCTCCTGAAGACCCTCCTGGTACCAAACCTTTATCTATAGGGCTTTGAACATTTCCATAAAAACTAGTTTCATTAGAAGAGCCCATTGCAAACTCATCACAGTTTAATTTTCCAAGTAAAATTGCTCCTTCATTCCAAATATTTTGAGTAACAGTAGACTCGTACGGTGGAATAAAATTATTTAAAATTTTGCTACCCGCTGTAGTTTTTACACCATTAGTGCAAAATAAATCTTTAACTGCCATTGGAACGCCCGGAAGTTTTAAATCAAAATTAGGTTTTTGATCAAAGCTTTTTGCTTTCAAAATTGCGTTAGAAAAATCTTCTGTAATATAAGCATTTAAGTCTCTAGATTTTTCACCACGTTCAATAAATGCTTTAGTCGTCTCTTCAGAAGAAATTTTTTTATCTTTAATATTCTTAACTAATTCAGTTAAAGTGAGTGAGGTAATATCAGGCATTATTCAACCACCCTTGGAACCACAAAAAAATCTTCATTTTCATCTGGTGAATTTTTTAATATTTTATCTCTAATATTTTTACTTTTAACTTCATCAACTCTTAATTTTAATGTTGTCTCAGCAACAGAAGTTAAAGGTTCCACATTATCAGTATTAAGCTCCTTCAATTTTTCAATAAAATCAAATATAGAGTTGAGATCTCCAGCTAATTTATCAGCCTTTGCATCATCAACTGATATTCTTGATAATTTAGATATGTGCTTTATTGTTTTAAGATCAATTGTCATGTGGTAATTAAATATGTCGGCAAACTATCACTTAAGTATAAAATATACAATATGATCGCAATTGAAGATTTTAAAATAAAACACCCAAATAAAGTAAGATTTATTGGTTTAGACTTAGGGTCAAAAAGAATTGGCGTCTCTATTTGTGATGAAAGACAATCTATAGCCACACCTTTTAAAACCATAAATAAAACAAACACCAATGAACTAATTGATGAGCTTAAAATAATTATTGAGGAAAATAATATTGGTGGGATAATTGTTGGAAATCCAGTAAATATGGATGGGACTATCGGCAGATCGGCTCAATCCGTTAATGATGTCGCATCAAACATTTCTAAAAATATAGATCTACCGGTGATTTTGTGGGATGAGAGACTTTCAACGGTTGGTGCTTTTAATCTCTCTAGTTTATTAGATGTTAATGTATCTAAAAGAGTTAAAACTATTGATCAAAACGCTGCAGCCTTTATCTTGCAAGGTGCAATAGACTTTTTAAATAATTAACTTGCCATAGTGACGGTTAATAGTTATAGAGTTAATTTTAATGGCAACCAAAACAAATAAAGCTATTAAAATCTCTCAAAAACACCTCCTAGGTATTCAAGATCTATCTATTAATGATGTTAATCTAATTTTAGATGAATCTAAGACATTTATTAAACTTAACCAAAGTAAAAATAAAAAACTAAATGTCTTGAATGGGAAAACTCAAATTAATTTATTTTTTGAACCCTCAACTAGAACTCAAAGTTCATTTGAACTAGCGGGGAAAAGACTAGGCGCAGATGTAATGTCCATGAATATGTCAAACTCTGCAATTAAAAAAGGTGAAACACTTATTGATACAGCGATGACTTTGAATGCCATGCATCCAGATATTATTGTTATCCGCCATCAAGATTCTGGAGCATGCAATCTTTTATCTCAAAAAGTAAATTGTGCAGTGCTTAATGCGGGTGATGGAAGTCGTGAGCACCCTACTCAAGCTTTATTAGATGCTTTAACAATTATAAATCGTAAAGAAAAGATTGAAGGTTTAAGAATAGCAATTTGTGGAGACATCACACATTCACGTGTAGCAAGATCAAATATTTACCTACTTAATATGCTAGGTGCTGAAGTTAATATCATTGCTCCATCTAACTTAATGCCAAAGGAAATAGAAAAGTTTGGTGTTAATACTTTTACTAACATGAAAAAAGGATTGAAGGACTGTGACATTGTAATGATGCTAAGATTACAAAATGAGAGAATGACAAGCTCATTTTTGTCATCAAACAGAGAGTATTATGAATACTATGGTCTTACACCAGACAAACTTTCACATGCAAAAGAAGATGCTTTAATCATGCATCCAGGCCCCATGAATAGAGGAATTGAAATAGATACCAAATTAGCAGATGACATTAATAGAAGTGTAATTAAAGAACAGGTGGAACTTGGTGTTGCAGTAAGAATGGCCTGTTTAAAAATATTTTGTGAATAAATGAAAAAACAATACTTTATAAACGCAAACATAATTGATCCTCATAACTCTATTAATGAAAATGGTGGATTAATTATAGATGAAAATGGTTTAATTGAAGCTATAGGAAAAAAGGTAAATACCAATAATATTCCTTCAAGGGAAAAGGTAATAGATCTAAAGGGCAAGCATATATTTCCTGGCTTAGTAGATATGCGTGTTTTTGCAGGAGAGCCAGGTTACGAATATAAAGAAAACTTTAGAACACTAAGTAATGCTGCTCTTGCAGGTGGAGTTACATCAGTTGTGACTATGCCTAATACTGATCCGATTATAGACAATGTTTCAATAGTAGACTTTTTAAAAAGACGTGGAAGAGATAAGTCTAAAATTAATGTTTTCCCAAGTGCAGCACTTACAAAAAATATTGAAGGTTTAAGCATGACTGAATTTGGCTTACTTCAAAGTAGAGGAATAATCGCATTCACAGATGGCATAAAAACCATTCAAAATACTAGGCTTATGTCTCGTATAATGAATTCAGCAAAAGACTTAGGCACATTAATCATGCAGCACGCTGAGGATTATGACTTATCTAAAAATGGAATGATCAACTCTGGAATTATTGCAACAAAACTTGGTTTATCAGGAATACCTGCTGTTGCAGAGAGAATAATTATTGAAAGAGATTTAACATTACTAGAAAATATTAAGTGCAGATATCACATATCACAAATTTCAGCTGCAAAATCAGTTGAAATAATTAATGAAAGAAAGGATAAAGTTAAATTTACTACAGGTGTATCGATTAATAATCTTTCATTAAATGAGAATGATATTGGAGACTTTAGAACGTTCTTAAAGTTATCCCCACCACTAAGAACTGAAGAAGACAGAATAGTTCTAGTTCAAGGATTAAAAGATGAAACAATAGATGTTATTGTGTCTGATCACAAACCAGAAGATGAGGAACAAAAAAGATTAACTTTTGCACAAGCTGCTACTGGTGCTTCCGGTATTGAAACTTTATTATCTCTTAGTTTAGAATTACATCATAATGGTTCTGTAAAATTAGAAACTATCATTAAAGCTTTAACTTCAAATCCTGCTAAAATATTAAAAATAAATAAAGGTAATCTTTCAGTTAGTAATGAAGCTGATTTTTGCATCGTAGACATTGATAAACCATGGGTAGTTAAAAAAGATAAACTTGTCTCAAAATCTAAAAATACTTCAATTGAAGACAAAAAACTCCAAGGTAAGGTCACAAATACATTTGTAAAAGGTGAAGAATTATTTAAGTTATAGCGATGGAATATTTAATCATTGCATTAAGCTCATATTTATTAGGATCAATACCTTTCGGCTTTATACTTACAAAGGTATTTTTAAAAAAAGATATTAGAGATATAGGTTCTGGAAATATTGGGGCTACTAACGCTCTTAGAACAGGAAACAAAACGTTAGGCTACGCTACCTTATTACTGGATATAACAAAGGCTATACTACCTGTTTTATATGTTAAATTTAATTACCCTGATTATATTTTTATTGCCTCACTGAGTGCCTTTTTAGGTCACGTGTTTCCTATATGGCTTAAGTTTAAAGGAGGTAAAGGAGTTGCAACATATATTGGGATACTATTCTCAATAAACCTAATTTTGGGTTTAATATTTTTTATTAGCTGGGCTGTTACATTTCTTGTTTCGAAATATTCATCTCTTTCGTCACTTGTAGCTAGTTTGATGGTGCCAATTTATTTATTAATTTTTGAAGATTATAATTCAATATTTTTTATAATAATGTTTGTACTAATATTCTACACACACAGAGAAAACGTCAAACGCTTGAAAAATAAAGAAGAAACAAGAACTAAAATTTATTAATTTGACTATCAAAGGCTTTTAAGTAATTTGTTTAATAATGAATCTTGTAGTCGTAGAAAGTCCCGCTAAAGCAAAAACTATCAATAAATATTTAGGTGATGATTATATTGTTTTAGCAAGTTACGGCCACATTAGAGATCTTCCCTCAAAAAATGGCTCAGTTGATCCAGACAATAATTTTAAAATGGAATGGGAAGTTGATAGTTTTTCTAAAAAATATCTTAAAGAAATTACAGATGCGGCTAAAATTTCATCTAAAATCATATTAGCCACTGACCCAGACCGTGAAGGAGAAGCAATTGCTTGGCATGTTAAAGAGTACTTAAATGAAAAAAAATTAATTAAAGATAAGTGTGTGGAAAGAGTTGTTTTTAATGAAATTACAAAAAAAGCTGTAATTCATGGAATTGAAAATCCAAGAAAAATTGAGCCTTTATTAGTTGATGCTTATATGGCTAGGAGAGCATTGGACTATTTAGTTGGCTTTAATATCTCTCCAATTTTATGGACAAAACTACCAGGCTCTAAATCAGCAGGGCGTGTTCAATCAGTTGCATTAAAGTTAATCACAGAAAGAGAACATGAAATAGAACTTTTTAACCCTGAAGAATTTTGGACTTTAAGTATTCAATTTAGTGATGCTGATAAAAACTCTCTACTAGCAAGTATTACCCAACTAAATAATAAAAAAATTGAGAAATTTTCTTTTAAAAATAAAACTGAAATTGATAAAGCTATGAAAGAAGTAAAATTGAAGAAATTTCAAATAAATGATATCTCAAGTAAAGTTGTGAATAGAAATCCTTCTGGCCCCTTCACTACTTCTACTTTACAACAAGTCTCGTCAGGAAGGTTGGGGTTTGGCGCATCTCGTACAATGCAAATAGCTCAAAAGCTTTATCAGGGTATAGAAATAGATGGAGACACTGTTGGTCTTATTACATATATGCGTACAGATGGTACCAACTTATCCACCGACGCTATAGACAGCTTTAGGGGGTATATAAAGAGTGAGTTTGGCCAAGAATACGTTCCTGATAGCGCAGCTAGTTACTCTGGAAAAAAGGCTAAAAATGCTCAAGAAGCACATGAAGCAATTAGACCAACAGATATTATGCGCGCTCCTAATACAGTTAAAAAATATCTAAACCCAGATCAACATAAATTATATGATTTAATTTGGAGTAGAGCTCTATCCTCTCAAATGAAACCTGCTCAATTTAATAGAAACACTATTACCATAACTTCGGAGGACAATGTAACAATCTGTAAAGCCAGTGGTTCTGTTGTTAAATTTGATGGTTTCTTAAAGGTTATGAAAGATATTAAAAAAGATGACGATGAAATTCTTCCAGAAATGAAAAGAGGTCCAATTAATATTGAGGCATTATTAGATGAACAACATTTTACTCAACCTCCTCCTAGATATTCAGAAGCAAGTTTAGTTAAAAAATTAGAAGAATTAGGTATAGGAAGACCCTCAACATATGCAAGTATCATTTCAGTTATAACAACAAGGGGTTATACAGAGGCCATCAACAAAAGGTTTCACCCAACAGACAGAGGTAAATTAATATCTGCATTTCTTCAAAAGCTCTTTTCTAAATATGTAGATTATAATTTTACAGCAGAGTTAGAAAATCAATTAGATGACATAACAACAGGCAAAGAAGGATGGATAAAAGTTCTTGAGATGTTTTGGAAGGATTTTAATAAAAATGTGTCAGACGTTAAGGAAAAGAGAACTAGAGAAGTTTTAGATTTACTTAATGATAGTTTGGGTAGTTTAATTTTTGAAAGAGACAAAGATGGAAATATTAATAGACAATGTAAATTATGTGATACTGGCTCATTAAGTTTAAAAAATAGTTTCAGAGGTGGCGCATTTATAGGTTGTTCAAACTATCCTGATTGTAAATTTACAAGACCATTATCAAAGGCCAAAGCTGCTGCACAATCTCAACTTACAGAACCAAAATTAATTGGCAAACATGAAAATGGTAATGATATGTACCTTAAGAACGGAAGATTTGGCCCTTATATTCAGTATGAAAAAATTGAAGAAATTAAAGAAAAAGTGATTATTGAAACTAAAAAGAAGAAAAAAACAAAAAAAAAGAAAGCAAATCAACAGGATAATAATTTAAGAAATATATCAATACCAAAAGGGATAACTTTAGATAGCGTTGATCTAGATAGGGCTAAATTTTTGTGTTCGCTACCAAAAAGTTTAGGAGTTAATCCTGAAAATCAAAAAGATATAATGTTGAATTCAGGAAGGTTTGGCCCTTACCTAAAATGTGAAAATAAATCAGCTAGAATTGAGAATATTGAAGAGATTTTTTCTATAGGTCTAAATAGAGCAATAACACTAATAGCTGAGGCTAAGCCCGGAAGAATCTCTGCATCAATTATTAAAGACCTAGGAGAGCATCCTGAAGATAAAAAACCAGTTAGAGTAATGAAGGGTCAGTATGGGCCTTATATCAAGTATAAAACTCTAAATGCAACAATACCTGAAGAAAAAGATCCCTTAGAACTTAATATGGAGGAAGCTTTAATATTAATTGAGAAAAGAAAAGAATACGATAAAAATAAAAAACCTAAGAAAAAGAAAAAAAAATGAAAAAAATAATATTTACAATATTGATTATGTTAATCCTTGGTCCAACAAATACTATTGCAGAAAAAATCGATTGTACTCAGTTTGATAAAATTAGTGCAAAATATTTAGAATGCTCTGCAAAGAATCTAAAAGAAAAAACTGAGGAACTTAAATTAAAAGCAACAGTTAGAGCAGCAGAAGTTAAGAAAAAAATAACAACAAATGCTAAAGATAGAAAAAATAAATTTGATAAATCTAGCTTAAAAGCTAAATTTGTTAAATTTAAGAATAGCAAAACATTAACCGAGATTATGGAGAAATAAATATGTCATATGAAAATAAAATTAAAGAATTAAACTTAGAGTTACCAGAAGCAAGAGATCCAGTTGGGTCTTACGTTGCATCAAAGGTTATTGGTAAAATGCTTTTTATATCAGGTCAAATTTCAATAGCAGCAAATGGTGAATTGATAAAAGGGAAAGTTGGAAGAGAATTAAAAACTGAAGATGGATATGAGGCTGCTAAAAGATGTGGTTTAAACATAATCTCTCAAGTTAAAAAAGCCTGTAAAAATGATTTATCAAAAGTTAAATCTTGTATAAAGTTAACTGGGTTTGTTAATTCAACAGAAGATTTTGTAGAACAACCTAAAGTAATAAATGGAGCATCTGATTTAATAGTATCAGTATTTGGCGATGCAGGAATGCATACAAGAGCTGCTGTAAGTACTAATAGTTTGCCATTGGGTGTATCAGTAGAAGTTGATGCTATTTTTGAATTAAATTAATGGCCAATAGCAAAATATCTAATTTGTTGTTCTTTCATCTTTGTTAATGAATAAATATTTCTCATATCAAATACTCTAAACTTTTTATTATGAACTTTTTTTTTAAAATTTATTGATTTAAAATCGTTCCATTCAGTATGAATTATTATTAAATCAGAATCTTTAATTGCTGAATTAATATCTTTTGAAAATTTGACATTTTTTTTATTTTTAAATTCTTTTTTTTCACCAGTAGGATCAAAGTAATTAATCAATGCACCTTTTTTAATCAAAGAAGGTATCATTGTTAAACAAGATGAATCCCGCATGTCATCTGTATTAGCTTTAAATGTTACACCTAAAAAGCATATTTTCTTATTTTTAATCTTACCTTTTAATATATTAAAAACTCGTTTTAATAATAATGAGGATCTATTTTCATTAGACTTAATAACGCTTTTAATAATAGATAAATTTATTTTTAGTTTATCAGCAGTGTTAGTTAAGGCTTTGGTATCTTTAGGAAAGCATGACCCACCATAAGCAGGACCAGCTCTTAAAAAACGTCCTCCTATTCTTTTATCCAAGCCCATACCAATAGAAATATCTTCAATATTAACATCTAACTTTTCACATAAATTTGCAAGTTCATTAATAAAAGTAATTTTCGTAGCTAAAAAAGCATTAGATGCATACTTTATTAGTTCAGCAGCTCTTCTAGAGCAGTTAACATATTTTGCTCCCTTTGATATCAATGGAGAATAAAGATTTTTTAAGATTGTACTAGACTTTTTATTATTCGTCCCAACTACAACTCTATCAGGATAAGTAAAGTCTCTTATAGCCTCACCTTCTCTTAAAAACTCAGGATTTGAAACTATAGAGAATAGTTTTTTGGATACTTTTTGTAAAATAATTTTTTCGATCTCATCTCCTGTTGTTACTGGAACAGTTGATTTAGTAATAATAATTTTAAATTTAGAAATAGAGGATCTAATTTCTCGAGCAACACTAAATATTTGACTTAAATCGGCAGCATTACCATTTCTTCTAGTGGGTGTACCAACGCAAATAAATATAATATCAGAATTAGCAATCGACTTCTTTAAATTTGTTGAAAATTTTAATCTATTATTTTTAGAGTTTTTTAGAACAAGTTCTTCTAATCCAGGTTCGTATATTGGAATCAAACCTTTTTTTAAATTTTCAATTTTGTTTATGTCACGATCTACACATACAACGTCATTACCAAGATCTGAGAAACAAGCTCCACTAACCAAGCCAACGTAACCAGTACCAATCATACATAATTTCATTTCTTAGCAATCTCCAAAGTCGAATTAATATAACCATTCATTGTTCCACAGTCCAAGTATTTACCAGAAAAATTATGACCCACAAATTTATTATTATCATTAATTAATAATTGTATCGCATCAGTAATATGAATTTCCCCACTTTTACTTGGTTTGAGGTTTATCAATTTATTAAAAATTGTCTTAGGCAATATATATCTTCCAATAACAGCATTGTTAGAAGGCGCTTGTTTAGCAGTTGGTTTTTCTACTACACTTTTAATAATGAAATTTTTATTATCAATTTTCTTCTTAATATTATAAATGCCCCATCTTGAAACATTTTTTTTATTTACCTTCATACTGGCCATAACAGATGATTTAAATTTTTGATGAATACGGATCATTGATTTTGAACAATTTTGTTTAATTATTAAATCATCTGGTAATAGTACTAAGAAATATTTTTCTTTTATAAATTTTTTAGTTTTAAGAACAGCATCTCCTGTTCCAAGCGGTTTATCTTGAAAAACAAACTTAATCATTTTTTTATATTTTAAAATTTTTTTGTACTCAGCAATAATACGTGGGTCTTTTTTTTGTTTAATAATTTCTTTATAAAAGCTATCATTATAAAAATATTTCTTTATCATTATTTTTTTTTTAGAAATAATAAAAATAACTTCTTTGATTCCAGCTTCTATGCATTCATCAAGTATATATTCTATACCTGGCTTACCATTTATAGGCAAAAGTTCTTTAGCAAAGACACTGGTTAATGGAAGTAGTCTAGTTCCTAATCCTGCCAAGGGAATTATAGCTTGTTTAATCATACAAATGTTTTACTTATTAATTTTATCATTACAAATGAAATTAATAAAACAAATAACTGATTTAAATAAGGCAATTAAAAAAGAGAAAGATTTGGGATTTGTGCCTACAATGGGCGGTCTTCATAAGGGTCATGAATATTTAATTAGTTTATCTAAAAAGAGGTGTAAAAAAACATTAGTTAGTATTTTTGTTAATCCGACTCAATTTAACAGTAGAGATGACTACAAAACATACCCTAGAAATTTAAGTAAAGACCTCAAAATCCTTAAAAGATTAAAAGTTGATTTCGTTTATTTGCCAACGGTAAATCAAATCTATAAGGATAAAGGATTACCCAAAATTACCTTAAAAAAAGCTCAAAAGATTTTATGTGCAAAATCTAGAAAGGGTCACTTTGAGGGTGTTCTTGATGTTTTAAACCGTTTTGTAAAATTGATATCTCCAAAAATAATGTTCATGGGTGAGAAAGACTACCAGCAATATTTTCTTGTTAAAGATTTTATTTCACAAAATTATAAGACTAGAGTTTATCCGTGCAAAACAGTTAGAAGTAAAAATGGTATGGCATTATCCTCAAGATGTAGATTATTAGATAGAGCTCATCTTAAAACCTCAGGTTTAGTTGCTAATGAATTGTTAAGGTTAAAAAGTTCACTACATAAAAAAGATTGTCTAGACATTGTTAGTTCAAAAAAATCTAAAAAACTAATTCAAAAGTCAAAAAAATTCTTGATTAATAGATTTAATATCAAAATTGAATACTTGGAATGCAGAAATTTAATAACCTTAACTACAAATCTAAACAACAAACCATTTAAGCTTTTTGTAGCTTATTATTTGAATAATGTGAGATTGATAGATAACTTTTAAAGAAAGTAAGCACTAACACCTAAGAATGATACGAAACCTATAACATCAGTTATTGTAGTTACAAATACACTTGAAGCAATAGCAGGATCTATATCCATTTTTTTTAATGTGATTGGAACAACAATTCCAAATAATCCAGCAACTATCATCGTAACAACCATTGATATGGATATAATCATTGAAAGTAAGGAATCTTGAAACCATACTTGCACTACAAGTGCACTAATGATTGCAAAAATAATACCATTTAAAATTCCTATATTAAATTCTTTTAAAATATTTTGAGAAAAATTATTTTTAGTTAAGTCATTTGTTGCTAAAGTTCTAACCGTAACGGCCAATGTTTGCATTCCAGCATTGCCACCCATAGAAGCAACAATTGGCATTAAAAATGCTAAGACAACCATTTGTTCTATGGTTGCACCAAATAGACTGATAACCCAAGTTGCGAGAAATGCAGTAAAAAGATTTAATAAGAGCCAGTTAAATCTTCGTTTTGTTTTTTTAAAAACACCATCTGTAATTTCCTCATCACCTACCCCGGCTAATCTTAAAGCATCTTCTTCGGCTTCCTCTTTTAATACCGTTAAAACATCATCATACATGATCATACCAACTAATTTATTAGTTTTATCAACTACTGCTGCAGAATTTAAATTATAATTTTCAAATACGTTACCAACTTCTTCTTTGTCCATATCAACTGGAATAAGTAGTTGAGATTCTGACATAATTGAAAGCATCTTTGTGTCTCTGGATGTTGTTAAAACTTTAGAAGATGGAACGGTACCAATCGGTTTAAATTCCTCATCTACAATAAAAATTTCCAGAAAATCTTCAGGCAAGTCTTTGTTTTCACGTAAATAGTCAATTGTTTGTCCTACAGACCAATTACTTGGAATAGCTGTAAATTCACGTTGCATTATCCTTGCGGCAGTGTCTTCAGGATAGCTTAAACTTTCAAGTAAAGCGAAGCGATCCTTGGGCGGTAATGAACTTAAAATATCATTTTTATCTTTCTCGTCTACATTTTCTAAAATTGCAATGGCATCATCAGATTCAAGATTTTTTAAAAGCTTAACAATCGAGTCAGATGAAAGGTATGCAATAATTTCAGATTGCACAGATTCATTAAGTTCAATAAATACCTCAGGATCAATATTAAAATTATTAAGTTTTATTAAACTTTCTCTATCATTTTGATCCAGATGTTCAATAATATCAGCAGCATCAGCTGGGTGCATTTCGTTAAATGAATTTGTAATAAATTGAGCATCATTATTAGCAATCTTGCTTGTAACAATTTTTATATACTCTTTATTGAACTCAAAATTAACTTTTTTATCTTTTATTTTTTTTATTAAAGACATAAATTTACCTATAAATCAATTTTGCACTAATAGTGCATAATAAGAATAATACAATTTATAAATGAATATAGAGATTAAAAAGTCAATAAAACCAATAAAATATGCTGATGCAATAAAATTTCTTCAAGAAAGGTTGCTCGATATTAATGAGAACAAGAAGAATGATTTAATATGGATATTAGAACACGAGGAAATTTATACTGCTGGTACTAGCTATAAAGAAGAAGAGATTTTAAATAAAACTATAAAACTGATTAAAACTAATCGTGGAGGTAAAGTTACTTATCATGGCCCCGGGCAATTAATTTGTTATTTTGCTATAGATCTAAAGAAAAGACAAAAAGACATTAGAAAATTTATAACCTTAATTGAAAAAACAATTATTGAAAGCTTATCTGAATTTAATATTGAATCATTTGGTGATCCAAAAAATATTGGTATTTGGTTTAACGATAAAACTGAAGTTAAAAAAATAGCAGCAATTGGCATAAGAATAAGTAAATGGATTGCATATCATGGTTTTGCAATAAACATTGAGAATGATCTTTCAAAATATCAAAATATCATCCCTTGTGGTATTTCAGATAAAGGGGTTACAAACCTTAAGCAAATTAACGATCAAAATTATAATAACTTAAGTGATGTAATTGTTAAAAATTTTACTAAGAACTTGGAAATCTAAGTCTTTTAGTTTTTAAGAGTTTTTTAAAATAATCTGGTAATAGCGCTGTGTAGGTATATTTTTTATCCTTAATCATAAATTTGATTTGATATGAATGAAGCATTAAATTTTTATTAATAGCCTTATCGGTATTACTAAATTTATATTTTTGATCACCATAAATTGGGGAGCCTGCTGAATATAGCTGTTTTCTAAGTTGATGTTTTCTTCCAGTTATTGGTTTCATTTCAACTAGGCTACAAATAGAGTTTTTGTCTAAAACTTTATAAATTGTTCTAGCCTTTTCTACTATTTCTTTATCATTATCATATCTAGTAAGATCATCATTCCACTCACCAGAATCTTTTTGTAATTCACCATGACATATAGCTAAGTATGTTTTATGAACTTTTCTTAATCTAAATAATGATGTTAATAATTGAGCAGCCTCTCTATGTTTTGCCATTATAAAAACACCAGATGTGTCTTTATCTAATCTATGAACTGAAAAAGGTTTTGTATTTTGAAAAATATCGCTTCGAGCAAAAATATCTACAAGATTTTTTTTAGATTTAGTTCCACCTTGAACTGAAATACCAGAGCTTTTATTCAATACGATGAAGTCTTCATTGTTATCAATTATTAAATCTTCATTCTCTTTTATGACTTCTTCAGACGGTACAAATTTAATTGTTTTTTGAACAATTGTTTCTTTAAAATCAAAGTTAAACAGATCAACGATATCACCTGTTTTTACTTTGTGGGAACTTTTTACTTTTTTATTATTGATCTTAACTTTTCCACTTTTCAAACTTTTTTCAATTAAGCCTTGTGGGTAATTACCAAGATTATTCCGTATCCATCTATCAATACGCATATCGTTAAACGTTGAATCAACGTTAAATGACTTTTTCATGATGATATAATTTTATATAAAAAATTAAGCAGTAGCTAATTTTTTCTCTTCGTTTTTTTCTTTAGTTGGTTCTTTTTTCTTTCTATCAACTCTTTTTGCTTCAACATCTCTATCAACGAATTCAATTACTGCCATTGGTGCATTATCACCATATCTAAAACCAGCTTTGATAATTCTGGTATATCCACCGTTTCTTTTTTCATATCTTTTAGACAGGGTTTTTGTAACCTTGCGAGCTGAAGTGATGTCTTGTAATTTAGTCATCAGCATCTTTGTTGTTAGCAAAGTTTCTTTTTTACCTAATGTAATAATCTTATCAGCTTGAGGTTTTAGGAATTTAGCTTTTGGAAGGGTAGTAGTAATCTGCTCATATTTGATTAAAGAATTTAACATATTCTTTAACAGTGCTTTTCTATGTTCAGAAGTTCTATTTAGCTTCTTATTAGCCATTCCGTGTCTCATTAGATTTGCTCCTCTAACTTTTTAGACATTTCAGCTATATTTTCTGGTGGCCAGTTTGGTATTTCCATACCAAGATACAAAGACATACCAGTCAAAACTTCTTTTATTTCATTTAATGATTTTCTACCAAAGTTAGGAGTTCTGAGCATTTCACCCTCTGATTTTTGAACAAGGTCACCTATGTAAATAATATTATCATTTTTTAAACAGTTCATAGAACGAACAGATAATTCTAATTCATCTACTTTTCTTAAAAGGTTTTTGTTAAACTCAGGCTCGGTTGAAACTTCTTTAACTGGTGCTTCTACCGGTTCGTCAAAATTAACAAACATGTTAAGTTGGTCTTGAAAAATTCTAGCCGAATATGCAACAGCATCTTCTGCTGAAATTGAACCGTTTGTCTCAACTTCCATCGTTAATTTATCATAGTCTAAAGCTTTTCCTTCTCTCGCAGTGCTTATGGCATATGAAACTTTTTTTACTGGACTATATAATGAGTCTATAGCTATTAAACCAAGTGGTGGTTCTTCTGGCTTATTCATTACAGCTGGCACATAACCCTTGCCAGTTCCAACATTCATCTCCATGTGAAAATGTGTGTTTTCATCTAAATTACAGATAACCAAATCAGGATTTAAGATCTCAATATCAGTAACTGCCTCTATATCTGAAGCTTTGATTTCACCCGGCCCTTTTGCGTCTAAAATAAGTTTTTTAGCAACGTCAGAAGAGCTTTTTAACGCTAATGACTTAACATTTAGCACTATATCAGTTACATCTTCTCTAACGCCCTTTATAGATGTAAATTCATGTAACACTCCGTCAATTTGAATTGAAGTTACAGCAGCGCCTCTAATAGATGATAATAAAATTCTTCTTAGTGAATTACCTAAAGTTAAACCGTAGCCTTTTTCTAATGGCTCAGCTATAATTTTTGCATGTGATTTATCATCACTAATTTTAACATCTAATTGAGCTGGTTTAATTAATGCTTTCCAATTTTTAGCATTTACATTTAAACTTTCCATTTATTAAACTCTCCTTTTCTTTGGTGGTCTTACGCCGTTATGTGGCATTGGTGTTGTATCTTTAATTGAAAGAATTTTAAATCCTTTCGCTTGTAATGCTCTCAGGGCTGTTTCTCTTCCTGATCCAGGTCCTTTAACTTGAACGGTTAACGTTTTCATTCCATATTCTAATGCTTTAGAAGCAGCAGAGTCAGCAGCAATTTGGGCGGCATAAGGAGTTGATTTTCTAGAACCTTTAAAACCTTTTTGACCTGCTGAAGCCCATGAAATAACATTTCCATTAGTGTCTGCTATTGAAATTATTGTATTGTTAAAAGTTGATTGTACATAAGCAATTCCATTAAGAATGTTTTTTTTTATTCTTTTTTTTTTCGAATATGAGCTTTTTTTAGATTTTTTATCTACTTTTTTTTCTACTTTTTTTTCTACAACAGAATCTATATTTTCTACTTTTTCAACTTTAGCCATAAATTAATTATTTTTTAAGTGGTGTTAATTTTTTACCTGCAATTGCAATAGCCTTACCTTTTCTAGTTCTGGCATTACATCTTGTTCTTTGCCCTCTAACTGGAAGTTTTTTTCTATGTCTAGATCCTCTGTAACAAGCAAGATCAATTAATCTTTTAATGGTTAAAGAATAGTCTCTTCTAAGATCGCCTTCTACTTTAAAGTTTGCATCTATGTATTCTCTAATTTTTAAAATATCATCATCTGTCAGTTCATTAATTCTTTTTGCATTTGGAATTTCTAATGATGTACAAATCTGATTTGAAAACTTATTACCAATACCGTAAATGTACGTTAGTCCTATGTGGACAAGTTTGTTTTGGGGGATGTTTACACCTGCTATACGAGCCATATTTTTGAGAATAAATTTAGCCTTTTATATAAGAAGATGTTCTAAAGTCAACGTCTTAAACATTAAGAACATCATTGATTTTACTGGTAATTTGCTCAATTCGTGCCGCACCATCGATTTCAGTGAAATTTGCATTTTTTGAGTAAAAATCAAGGACTGGCTTGGTTGACGTCATGTATGTATCATATCTTGAAATAACTACGTCAAAATTATCATCTTTTCTCTTTATAAGGAACTCTTTACCGCATGGGTGTAAATCAATTTGTTCTTTATTAAAAAATTCGTTCATCGTCATATGACATTTATTACATGTAACTCTACCCATAATACGCTTTTCGATAATGTCTTTTGATACATTTAAAAAAATTATATGCCCAATGGTTTGATCATACTCACCTAATATTAACTCTAAATTCTTAGCTTGCTCAACATTTCTAGGGTATCCATCAAAAATAATTCTGTCTCTAAATTTTAAGTTTGTAATAGATTTTCTTAACAGTGTATTAACAGTTTCGTCTGAAACAAATTTACCGTTTGATATCAATGTATTAATTTCAGCGCCAAGTGGAGTTTTTAATTTAACCTCTTCTCTTAGAAGATTACCTGTTGATAGTTGAAAGTAGTTATGTTTTTTTACAATAAATTGCGCCTGTGTGCCTTTTCCAGCTCCAGGAGGGCCAAATAGAATTATGTTCACAAAATTATTTACCGAATTTGGTTTTTTTAATTAACTGTTCGTATTGAGAGCTCATTAATCTTGTTTGTATTTGAGTTACCGTATCTATTGCAACAACAACAACAATTAAAATTGATGTACCGCCAAGATAAAAAGGTATTGGGTAATTTGCAATTAAAAATTCTGGCATCAAACATACAATAGTTAAATAAAGAGCTCCTATTGTAGTAAGTTTAATAACAATTTTATCAATATATAAAGCAGTGTTCTCTCCAGGCCTAATACCTGGCACAAAGCCACCGTATTTTCTTAAATTATCAGCAGTCTCTGTTGGATTGAAAGTGATCGATGTATAGAAAAAAGTAAAAAATATTATTCCTGATGCGTATAAAAGCATGTAAAGCGGTTGGCCTTGTGTGAAGTATGAGCTTATGTTTAAAAATGTATCATTATCTGAAAACGTGAAATTAGAAAAGGTTACAGGTAATAATAATAATGCTGACGCAAATATTGCAGGTATAACTCCTGCTTGGTTAATTTTTAATGGTAAATGAGAGGACTCACCACCATACATTTTGTTTCCCATTTGTCTTTTTGGATAGTTTATAAGAATTTTTCTCAGTGCCCTTTCCATAAAAACGATGAACATGATTGTTCCAACTAATAATACAAAAATTCCAATAATCATAATTGTAGACACAGCTCCTGTTCTACCAAGTTCAAATGTGGTAACTAAAGCTCTTGGAATTTCAGCAACAATTCCTGCAAAAATAATTAATGAAATACCATTACCAATACCTCTTTGTGTGATTTGTTCACCAAGCCACATTAGAAACATTGTTCCAGCAACAATAGTTGAGACTGCTGTTATCGTAAAAAATAACCCTGGGTTAATAACTAAATTTGCAGAAGACTGTAAGCCAACAGATAGCCCATAACCCTGAATAGTAGCAAGTAGCACCGTTCCGTATCTAGTTATTTGAGTAATTTTAGCCCTGCCCGTTTCACCCTGAGCTTTTAAATTTTTAAAGTAATCAGATACTCCAGTTAATAGCTGAACAATAATAGATGAAGAAATATATGGCATTATACCAAGTGCAAAAATTGCCATTCTACTTACTGCTCCACCTGAAAAAACATTAAACATTCCAAGTAATCCTTTTTGATTACCACTCATCATTGTTTGTAATTGTTCTGGATCAATACCGGGAATAGGCACAAAAGTACCAAATCTGTAAACTGCTAAAATAAATATTGTGAAAATAATTCTGTTTTTAAGATCATTAGTTTGAGAAGATGCACTCATAATATCTTAATTATTTTTTTAACTGTATTGTGCCGCCAGCTTTTTCTAATTTAATTACAGCAGATTTTGATATTAAATCAGCTTCGATGCTAACTTTGTCTTTAATATCACCTGTACCTAGTATTTTTAATTTTTGTGAGTTTTTATTGATTAATTTCAATTTTATAAGCAAGGCTATATTTATTATATCACTTGAATTAATCGTCTTCTCATCGATATATGATTGAATTTTTTCAAGGTTCATAATTGCAATAATAGCTTGATATCTCTTAATCGCATTAAATCCTCTTTTAGGCAGTCTTCTGTATAAAGGCATTTGACCACCTTCAAAAGCTTTGATAGCAACACCCGATCTAGATTTTTGACCTTTAACACCTCTTCCAGAGGTTTTACCTTTTCCAGATCCAATACCTCGACCAACTCTCATTTTTTTTTTATATAAAACTTTTCCTGTAGTATTTAATGTGCTCATTATCCTCTTTTTTCAATTACGTCAGAAATTTTTTTATTTCTAATAGTTGCTATATGTTTTGGTGAATTTTGTTTTGAAAGTGCTTTCATTGTAGCTCTTATCATGTTGTGTGGGTTTGAAGTTCCCATAGATTTAGCAACAATGTCTTTAATTCCCAACACTTCACAAACGGCTCTAACAGGACCACCAGCAATAATACCGGTTCCTTTAGGAGCAGATCTTAAAATAATTTTACCCGCACCATCTTTTCCATAAACATCATGATGGATAGTTCTTCCTTCTCTTAAGGGAACATGAATTAAAACTCTTCTGGCATTTTCATTAGCTTTTTTAATAGCATCAGGAACTTGTTTAGCTTTTGCATGAGCTACACCAATTTTACCTGCTTGGTTTCCAACAACTACTAGTGCTGAAAAACCAAATCTACGCCCACCTTTTACAACTTTAGTAATTCTGTTAATGTGAACAAGTTTTTCTAAAATACCATCATCATTTTTTTTCTTAAAATCCATAATTAAAATTCCATTCCATTTTTACGTAATGTTTCAGCGAATGCCTTAACTCTACCATGATATTTATAAACTCCTCTATCAAAATAGATCTTTGTTATTTTTTTCTCTACAGCTTTTTTTGCTAACTTTTCAGCAACAATTTTGGAAATCTCTACTTTATTAACTTTATCCATAGCTTTGATGTCTTTTTCAATCGAAGAAGAAGAAAGCAATGTGATATTTTTTACATCATCAATTATTTGAGCAGAAATATTTTTTGCAGATCTCGAAATACTCAATCTAAATCTATCAGGAGATGAAACTTTTTTAACTTTATTAGTTACTCTGAACTTTTTTCTTTCAATCGCGTTTAATTTCATTATTTTTTCTTTCCTTCTTTTCTTAATATATACTGACCTTTTTCTCTAATCCCTTTACCTTTATAAGGTTCTGGTTTTCTGAAGGACTTAATCTTTGAACAAACCATACCTACTTGTTGTTTGTCAGTTCCACTAACCTTAACTGTTGTTTGTTTTTCAACAACAATTTTGATACCTTCAGGTATATCAAAGTTTATATCGTGACTATAACCAAGCTGTAAATTTAAAACTTTCTCTTTCAATGCGGCTCTATAACCTACACCTACTAGTTCAAGTATTTTTTCATAACCAGTACTAGAGCCAATCACTGCATTATTGATCAAACTTCTATTCATACCCCATAGTCTTTTTGAATCTCGGTCAACTTTTTTTGGTTTGATTGAAATTTCTTTTCCCTCGGTAATATCAAGATTAAACATTTCCAAGTCAACATTAAGTGATTTTTTCCCTAATGGTCCTTCAATATTAAGAACACTACCCGAAAGTACTGCCTTAACTTTTTCAGGAATTGAAATACTTATTTTACCAATTTTAGACATTAAAATACCTTACAGATTATTTCGCCACCAACTTTTTGTTTTCTAGCATCTACATCTGTCATCACACCTTTTGGAGTAGAGACTATTGCAACACCTAGCCCACCATTAATTTTTGGTAAGCTGTCGGCGCTTGAAAAGATTCTTCTTCCAGGCTTTGATATTCTTTCAAAAGTACTAATAACTGGATTACCCGAGTAGTACTTTAGATCTATAGATAAAACTGGTTTTTTGTTTTCTGTGTCAATTTTATATTCTTTTATAAATCCTTCATTTTTCAGAATATCTGCAATTTTAACTTTAAAGTTAGAAGATGGCAGTGCAACTTTTTTGTGATTTCTCACTAAAGCATTTTTTATTCTTGCGATCATATCTCCAATTGGGTCACTTAAACTCATATATTCCTTTCTACCAGCTCGACTTCGTCATACCTGGAATTAATCCATGTAATCCTAAGTCTCTTAAAGCTATTCTTGATATTTTTAATTTTCTGTAAACACCATGTGGTCTTCCAGTAATTTGACACCTGTTCATAACTCTATTTTTTGCAGAGTTTCTAGGTAAATTAGATAATTTTTGTTGTGCTTTGAATCTTTCTTCTAGAGTGATTTTTTTATCCATAATAATTTTTTTCAAAGCTAATCTTTTTTTAAAAAATCTATCAGAAAGTTTAATTCTTTTATCGTTTTTTTGAACTGCGCTTACTTTTGCCATTTTTAATTGTCTCCTTTTTTAATAAATGGAAAATTTAATTTTTCCAATAGTGCAAAACTATGATCTTTATTCATAGAAGCTATTACAACCACAACATCAAGACCCCTAATTTTTTCGATTCGGTCAAAATTAACTTCTGGAAAAATTATATGTTCTTTAATTCCAAAAGTATAATTGCCAAATTTATCGAAACCTTTAGGTGATAGACCTCTAAAATCTTTAATTCTAGGTAGCGCAATGTTAACTAATCTATCAATAAATTCATACATTTTATTACCTCTTAAGGTAACTTTTAAACCTGCATTAGTACCTTTTCTTGTTTTAAAGTTGGCAACAGACTTCTTAAATTTTGTAACCGTTGGTTTCTGTCCTGTAATTTTTCCTAAATCTTCTTCCGTAGATTTCATAATTTTAGCATCAGCACCATCTAAACCTAAACCCATATTAATAACAACTTTAAGGAGTTTTGGTCCTTGAAAAGTATTTTTAAAACCTAATTGCTCTTTAAGAGCTGACTGTATCTCTTTGTAATAAAGTTCTTTTAATCTAGGTGTCATTATTTTGTAACCTTAGTTTTTTTAATTTTTTTTTCTTTTTCAACAAGCGCAAGGTTTGAAATATGTATAAAGCTTTCTTTAGAAATAATTCCACCTTTTTTTTCTTTTGTTGTTTTTACGTGCTTTTTCACAATATTAATTCCTTGAACTTTTACTCTGTTATTGGGTCTATCTATCTCAATAACCTCACCTTCTTTTTTTTTATCTCTTCCAGTTAATACTTTTACTTTAGAGCCTTTTTTAATCATTTTATAATACCTCGGGAGCCAATGAAATTATTTTCATTTGTCCTCTATTTCTTAGTTCTCTTGTAACTGGACCAAAAATTCTGGTACCAACTGGTTCACCTTTATCGTCAACTAGAACTGCAGCATTGTTATCAAATTTAACCTTTGATCCATCTTCTCTATGAATTCCATATTTAACACGAACCACAACTGCTTTATGTACTGACCCTTTTTTTACTTTACCCTTAGGTATTGCCTCTTTAACAGCAACAACAATAGTGTCACCGATGCTAGCATATCTACGTTTTGAGCCACCTAAAACTTTAATACATTCAATTCTTTTTGCTCCAGTGTTATCTGCAACTAACATCTCAGTTTGTACTTGTATCATTTAGAACCATCCATTACTTGAAATTTTTTATTTTTAGAGAAAGGTTTGCATTCAATTATTGAAACTGTATCTCCAGTTTTAAACTTATTATTTTCATCATGAGCATTGTATTTCTTTTTAACCTTAACAACTTTTTTTAATACTGGATGAGAGTATTTTCTCTCAACTGCTACAGTAATAGTTTTGTTAGGTTTATCACTAGTAACTACTCCTGTTAATATTTTTTTAGGCATTTAATTTTTCCTTTAGTATAGTTTTTAATCTAGCTATCGTTTTTTTTGTTTGTCCAATTTTAGATGGATCTTTGATTTCAGAATTAATTCTTTGGAATCTAAAGTTAAATAAATCTTTTTTTAATTTATCTATGTTTTTTAATACTTCATCTTTAGATAATTTTTTAATTTCTTGCTTTTTCATACTATACAAATCTTTTTATAAATTTAGTTTTAATTGGCAATTTTGCTGATGCTTTATAAAGAGCTTCTTTAGCAATTGCTTCTGAAACACCATCGATTTCGAACAAAATTCTTCCTGGTTTAACTCTACACGCCCAATACTCAGGAGCACCCTTACCTTTACCCATACGCACTTCAACAGGCTTCTTGGAAACAGGAATATTTGGGAAAATTCTAGTCCAAACACGACCTTGTCTTTTCATGTGTCTAGTTAAGGCAACTCTTGCAGCTTCAATTTGTTTTCCAATAATTCTTTCAGGTGCCATCGCTTTTAATGCAAATGAACCATAGTTAATCTTTGCAGCACGAGTAGCAGTTCCGTGAATTCTACCTTTGTGTGCTTTTCTATATTTAGTTCTAACCGGTTGTAACATAATTAGTCTTTAGCCTCTTTAGGTACCATCTTGTTTGTTTCTTGACTGAATTCTCTCGCAAATACTTCACCTTTATAAATCCAAACTTTAATTCCAATTATTCCAAAAGTTGTTAAAGCTTCAGCCTCGTCATAATCAATATCTGCTCTTAATGTATGGGAAGGAATACTACCCTCTCTCAACCACTCTGTTCTAGCTATTTCATTTCCACCAAGTCTACCGCTTATTGAAACTTTAATTCCTTTAGCACCTAATCTCATACAAGATTGCATAGCCCTCTTCATTGCTCTTCTGTAAGATATTCTTTTTACAAGTTGTTGAGCGATATTTTCAGCTACTAAATAAGCGTTAGTTTCTGGTTTTTTAATTTCTTTAATATTTAATGTTACTTCGTTGTTAGTAAATTTCGATAAATTATTTTTAATTTTATCAATGTCACTTCCTTTTTTACCAATAACAAATCCTGGTCTTGATGTGTAGATTGTGACAAAACATTTGTTTGAAGTTCTTTCAATCATAACTTTTGATACACCAGAGTTAACTACATTTTTTTTGATATAAGCTCTAATCTTAAAATCCTCTATTAAATAATTTCCAAAGTCTTTCTTTTTTGCATACCAAACAGAGTCCCAACCTCTATTGACACCAAGTCTAAAACCTATTGGATTAACTTTTTGTCCCATGACTCTCCATTTGTTTTGCTTCTGATAATATAATTGTAATCGTTGAATATGGTTTTAAAATTGGTGCAGCTCTTCCCTTTGCTCTAGGTCTAAACCTTTTCATAACAACTTTTTTTCCACAATAAGCTTCTTTAACGATAAGTTTATCGATATCATATTGATTGTTATTTTCAGCATTAGCTATAGCTGATGATACAGTTTTTCTAATTTCTCTAGTTATTCTTTTTGCAGAAAATTGTAATTCTCTAATAGCAACTTCAACTTTTTTTCCAACAATTGCCTTAAGAATTGGGTTAAGTTTTCGCACACTAGATCTAATATTGTTATTTACCGATCTAACAGTATCTAATTTTGGTCTATTAATTTTCTTCTTCTTATTCATAATTATTTCTTAGCTGCTGTTGCCGGTTTTGCTTTTTTGTCTGCAGGAGTATGACCAAAAAATGTTCTCGTAGGTGAAAATTCTCCAAGTTTGTGACCAACCATATCTTCAGAAATAGTGACAGGTATAAATTTTTTCCCATTATAGATCAAAAAACTTACACCAATAAATTCTGGAATTATTGTGGATTTTCTTGACCAAGTTTTAATAGGCATTTTTTTAGGGTCTAGTTTTTGTTTTTCTACTTTTTTAATTAAGCTCTCTTCAACAAAAGGACCTTTCCATACTGATCTAGCCATTATTTTTTAGTATCCTTTCTTTTATTTCTTTTTTTAACTATAAATTTATCTGTTCTTGCGTTTGTTCTTGTTTTTAATCCTTTTGCGCCTTGACCAGTTGGTGATACTGGATGTCTACCACCGGCACTCTTACCTTCACCACCACCGTGTGGGTGATCAACTGGGTTCATAACAACACCTCTAGTATGAGGTCTTCTACCTAGCCACCTTGATCTTCCAGCTTTACCAATTTTAATATTTTTTTGGTCTGGATTTGATAAAACACCAATTGTTGCCATGCATCTTGAATCTATTTTTCTAACTTCACCTGAAGTCATTTTAACTAATGAATAATTTCCATCTAAACCACTTATTGTAACAGAAGTACCAGCAGATCTAGCTATTTTCCCACCACCACCTGGTTGTAATTCTACGTTATGTACGTTTACACCAACCGGAATATCTCTTAACGGCATACAATTTCCAACTTTAATTTCTTTTGCAGAGCCATTTTCAATAATATCGCCAACGTTAATTTTTTGAGGTGCTAAATAATAAAAATGAGTCCCATCTTCAAACTTAATTAACATAATATAACACGATCTATTTGGATCATATTCGATACGCTCAACTGTGCCAGGTACATCGAATTTTTTTCTGTAAAAATCAACCAGTCTATACATTTTCTTATGCCCACCACCTGACATATTCCTTGAGGTAATGTGTCCATTGTTATTTCTTCCACGCATTGAGTTTTTTGGCTCAACCAGCATTTTAAAAGGTTTGCCTTTCCATAAGCCAGTTCTATCAACAAGAACTGTTCCTCTAGTAGATTTTGTATATGGTTTGAATGTTTTTAATGCCATTACTTAAATTCCTGTCGTTAGATCAATACTTTGACCTTTTTTTAGAGTTATAATTGCTTTTTTATATCCTTGAACATTTACTTTTTTTCCTCTTTTAACAACTTTTCTGTTTTGTTTATTTATAATGTTAATCTTAATAACATTAACTTTAAAAATTTTTTCAATATTTTTTTTTAAATTAGTTTTATTAGCTTCTCTTGGAACTTTAAATACAATCTTGTTTTGTTCGGACAGATTTGTAGTCTTTTCAGTTACCATTGGTGATAATATTTTATCGTATAAATGTATTTTATCCATTTTAAGAATATCTCTTTTCTAGTTCTTTTATTGAACTTTCAGTAAATACAACTTTTTTAAATTTGATAATATCAAAAGCACTAAAGTGATTAATGTCAGTAACTTTAACATTTGGAATATTTCTCATAGATTTTTCAACTTTTTCTTTTGAAGTTTTGTCTAAAATAATTAGCGAATGAGTTAATTCAAATTTTTTAATAATTGAGTGCATCTCTTTAGTTTTTTTAATTTCAGTAGCAAAATCACTAAAGATTAATAAATTATTTAGTTTGTTTTTTTCAGTGATTAACGACGCTATACTCAATTTTTTCTCACTTTTATTAAGTTTTCTTTTTTTATAAGCCAGTTGACCTTTGGGGCCATGCGCAACACCACCACCAACAAATATAGGGGCTTTTCTACTAGCATGACGTGCTCCACCAGTTCCTTTTTGAGCATAAATTTTTGAAGTAGATCCAGCAATCTCATTCTGTTGTTTTGTTTTAGCGTGCCTACCTTTGTAGTTAGCATTTGTTTTGTATAAAACATTATCTACTAGTTTCTTATTTATTTTTGCTGAAAAAATTTTATCTAAAACTTCAATAGAGTCTTTTTTTCCATCTAAATTTATTTTATCTATTTTCATTATCTTTTCTTTTTATCCGGTGTTTTTTTAGCTTCTTCAGCAGCAGCAATTTTCTCTTTAATAGTCATTTTATTAATAACTTTAACCGATTTTTTAACTAATATTTCTGAATTCTTAGAACCAGGTATTGAGCCTTTTACGTACAATAATTCATTTTCTAAATCAGTTTTAATAATTTCTAAATTTTGCATAGTTCTAACTCTGTCACCCATATGACCAGCCATTTTTTTCCCTTTAAAAACTTTACCAGGATCTTGTCTTTGACCAGTGGAACCATGTGATCTGTGTGAAACAGAAACTCCGTGAGTAGCTCTTAAACCACCAAAGTTATGTCTTTTCATTGCTCCTGCAAATCCTTTACCAATAGTTTTTGAAGTAGTATCAACAAATTTCACCTCATTGAAAATTTCCAAACCAAATTCGTTACCTTCTTTATAAATCTCAGTATCTTTCACTCTAAATTCTTTTAATTTTTTCTTGGCTTCTGTATTTTTCTTTGCATACATGCCCTTCATCGCTTTTGTAAGTTTTGAACTTTTAACATTGCCAAATCCTAATTGGACTGCTTTGTATCCACGTTTGTCTTCTTCAATGACATTGATAACTCTAGCTTTTTCCATTTTAATTACAGTAACAGGAACTAAACGGCCAGTTTTGTAAAACTCTCTAGTCATACCTATTTTTTTTCCAACTAATGCTATTTCAGTCATAATTAAATTTTTATCTCCACATCAACACCTGATGCTAAATCCAGTTTCATTAAAGCTTCTACAGTTTGAGGAGTAGGTTCAATGATATCAATTAATCTTTTGTGTGTTCTTGTTTCAAATTGTTCTCTACTTTTTTTATCAATATGAGGTCCTTTTAAAACTGTATATTTTTCAATTCTTGTGGGTAATGGTATTGGACCCTTAACAGTAGCGCCCGTTCTCTTAACAGTGTTTACAATTTCTTCGGTAGATGCGTCTAGGATCTTATTATCGTAAGCTCTTAATTTAATTCTAATATTTTGTTTTTCCATAATAATTATCCAGCAATCTTTTTAGTTACTTCATCCTGCACGTTTTGTGGGACTTTAGAATAATGATCAAAGAACATCGAGTATTGAGCTCTTCCTTGAGACATTGATCTTAAACTGTTTATGTATCCAAACATATTAGCTAAAGGGACCATTGCAGTTATAACAGTCGCATTACCTCTGCTTTCTTGCTCACTTATTTGGCCTCTTCTACTATTTAAGTCACCAATAACATCACCCATGTAATCTTCAGGAGTTACAACTTCAACTCTCATTACTGGCTCTAATAATTTCAATCCACCTCTAGTACAAGCTTCTTTAAAGCAAGCTCTACCAGCAAGCTCAAAT